>Ga0209036_1000651_pt1 | contig 15056 bp, 13 predicted proteins | sample MarorgKNORR_S2LV_3_FD_188222 | JGI IMG/M metagenome (GOLD analysis project Ga0209036, IMG submission 188222) | Marine microbial communities from the Southern Atlantic Ocean, analyzing organic carbon cycling - DCM_A/KNORR_S2/LV (SPAdes) (version 2) | ecosystem: Environmental > Aquatic > Marine >... | reverse complement strand
ATCCTGCTGGGTTAATCCTTAAATAGCTGGCTATCTCACCATCTTCCTCAACCCACATATGCAAACATTGGTCATCAACGCCATCTAAGTCTTGATAAGGGCAGTCTTGTTCTATAATAAAGACTGCAATTCTTAACTGGATGATCTCATAGAGCTCAGCCTTGTTTAATTGCTCAAAAGTTTTTATGATGACTGCTCGATTTTGATTGGACATAAAGAAATTATGAAAGAAAGTGTTTACGATTACAAAGTAAAAGATATAAACGGCAAAGAAGTCTCAATGGCAGACTTCAAAGATAAGGTTTTACTCATAGTAAATGTTGCTTCTACTTGTGGTTTTACCCCTCAGTACCAAGGCTTACAGAAGCTTTATGACAAATATTCTGAAACTGGCTTAGAGATTCTAGGCTTTCCTTGCAATCAATTTGGTTCACAAGAAAAAGGCGACGAATCAGATATTAAAGAGTTTTGTAGTATTAATTACTCTGTTACATTTCCAATTTTTAGCAAAATCGATGTCAATGGCGCTAATGCCGATCCCTTATTTGAATTTCTTAAAGACAAAATGAAGGGCTTTTTAGGTACAGAAAGCGTGAAATGGAATTTTTCAAAGTTTCTGTTAAGCAAAGATGGCACAGTGGAAAAAAGATACGGCTCTTTAGATTTTCCAGAAGCAATAGAACCTGATATTAAACAGCTTCTAGGTGCATAATAATTGCATCCTCTCTACCGTTCTTAGTTTGATAATAATCTTTGCGTACTGATAGTTCTTGAAAGCCATTCTTTCGATAAAAATCATGTGCAACTTTATTGGATCTTCGCACCTCTAGCAATGCGGTCTTCAGCTCAAATAAGTTCATGCGTTTAAGAAGGATATCCACCATGAAATCGCCAACTCCCTGTCTGCGCATGCTTTCTGCTACAGAAATATTTTGCAAATGGCACTCATCCAGAACTTTATTAGCAATACAAAAGCCTATAAGTTTTGAATTATGGATAACCACAAAACTCATTGAGCGTAATTCTAAGATTTTTTCAAAAGTATGCTTAGACCAAGGTGTCGGGTTTGAATAAGCTTCAATTTCCATCACATCATCTAAGTGATGTTCTGAAAAATTTTCAATTATGTAATTATTCGCCAGTGAAATTTGGTTTTCTCTTTTCTATAAAAGCTGTAACACCTTCGATATTGTCTTTTCTGCCAACCATTTCTTCTTGCATTTTAGCTTCAGCTTTTAAATTATCTTCGTAGGACTTATTAAAGCTATCTCTCATTAAATGCTTAGTCTTAAAAATTGCTCTAGGAGCTAAAGTAGCATAATGCTTAGCTAGCTCCATCGCTGTATCAAAGGCTTGGCCATCTTCACATACCTCAGAACACATACCTAGATTCATACATTCTTCTGCGCTAACTCTTTTAGCCTCTGCAGCCATTCTGAATGCTTGTTGGTAGCCCACTACTTTTGTAAGCAGCCAATTTGACCCGCCATCTGGAATAAGAGCAATTTTTGAAAATCCTATTTGGAAAAAACTGGATTTTGCCATCACAGAAATATCTGAACTTAAGTAATAAGCACAGCCTATGCCAGCACATGCTCCTTCAACAGCGGCTATCACAACCTTATCCATATAAACTAGATTGTTTAAACCAACGTGATAACCCTCATTTAAACCTTGCTCAACACTTTCCCAGCCCATACCTTCCATAGCTGCTGTTAAGTCAGCGCCGCCACAGAACGCACTCTCGTCGCCAGTGACAACTACAGCTCTATACTTAGGATCTTTAGCTTTTTCTGAATAGTCGTTAAAAAGTAAAACAGTTTCAGGGTCTAAGGCATTTCGCTTTTCTGGTCTATTTAATTTGATCACTGCAATGTTGCCATGATCTTCGAATAATACTTTTGGTTCACTCATTTAATTCTTCCGCAATAAGGTAATTGTTTGTCTTACTCAAAATAACACCTGTTTTCTGAGCATCTTCTCTATAGAATTTTATCGTAGGATTAGCATCTTGTCTTGATTGAAAGAAAGATTTTTCTAACTCCTTCATTTGACTTTCATTTGGCGAAGCAAATGATTGCTGATCTAACCAAATTCTAATTAATTCTGCTCTTTCAAAATAATCTAGGGTAGAAAGCTTATCTAGGAGTAATCCATCGTCATCGCAAACGGATTGTAATTTATCAGTAAGGAACTGATGATAGAGCTTGCTTTGTTTAGATAATAAATTTGCCATTCTTGCTGTATTTTTCTTTGCTCCAGGCCAGCGCTCCATAATTAAAGGAATAATCTTATTTCTAAGAAAGTTTCGACTGTAAGAATTGTCTTGATTGGACTCATCTTCAATAAAATCTAATTGAGTATCATTTATGAATTGCAGAATTTCTTCTTTACTTATGTGCATAAGCGGCCGAAGCAAATCATTGCCATTAGTTTTGGTATGTCTTGGAATGCCTGATAAGCCTTTAAGACCTGTCCCTCGCAACACACGAAAAAATACTGTTTCAACTTGATCGTCCATATGATGTCCAAGAATAATTACTGAATTTTTGTCATAGGCATTGAAGATATTTTGTCTAGCTGTACGGGCAGCAGCCTCAAAACCTTGACCAGATTGCTTTATTTCAGCCTTTTGAGATTCAAAAGTAATGTTTTGCTTGGCACAAAATGATTCACAATGTTTTAACCATGCCGTGCTATTAGTATGCATTTGATGGTCAACATAAAGAGCAGTTAGTTTTGAAGTTTGGTCATGTGATTTCAGAAATTCATTGGTTGCATAGAGAGCTAGAGTTGAATCAGCACCACCACTAAAACCAACAATAATATTTTCAGCTTTTAACAGAATTGCTTGTTCTGATTTATTGAAGAAATCCATACTAGACTCCAATGCTTTTGAATTTTTCGTATCTTTTGCTGGTTAAGCCTTCAATAGAATGTTTTGAGAGCCCTTTCAGCTCATCCAAGAAATACTTTTTAACTTGAGCGTAAGTTTCTTCATGATTTCTATGTGCACCACCAATTGGTTCAGCAACAATTTCATCAATAATACCAAGTTCTATTAAATTTGAAGCATCGAGCTTTAAAGCATCAGCAGCTTCTTCGGCATTTTTTGCGGTTCGCCAAAGTATTGAGGCACATGCTTCTGGTGATGCAACTGAATAAATTGAATACTCTAACATTCCAATCCTATCTGCTAGGCCAATTCCAAAACCACCACCTGAACCACCTTCTCCAATAACTAAATTAACGATTGGAGTCTTCAGATCTGACATAATTTCTAAACTCTTTGCTATAGCTTCATGTTGTCCTGAATATTCTGCTTTAACACCTGGATAAGCACCAGGTGTGTCAATTAAAGTTAATACTGGTATGGAGAATTTCTCAGCTAATTTCATTAGTCTATTTGCTTTTCTGAAGCCTGATGGATGGGGCATGCCAAAATTTCGACTTACTCTATCTTCTGTTTCCCGGCCTTTTTCATGACCTATTACTACTACTGGGTAATTATCCAGAAAAGCAAAGCCACCAACGATAGCTTTATCATCTTCACTTAAACGATCACCATGCATTTCTTCAAAACCATCAAAGACATTATTTACATAATCCAAGGTGTGCGGTCGATTAGGGTGCCTAGCAACAAGGACTTTCTGCCAAGGGCTTAAATTTGAATAAATCTTCTCAGTCTCTTCTTTTGATTGCTTTTCTAAAGCAGAGATTTCTTCAGCTAAATTAGCTGGTGCAGGCACAATTTTTTTTAACTGCTCTATTTTTTCAAGGCAGGTATAAATTGGTTGTTCAAACTCTAAATGCTGGTCCATGATTAAAAAAGCTTGTAGTTTTCTTCTCCAAATATCTCATTTATTTTTTCGAACGTACTATCCTCCAAGGAAACCTTGAAAGTGTCAACTTTTAGCTCACTAGAAATATTAAGGTCATCGTCCTTCAAATTTAGTACAACCTCTACACCATCAGGATCATTTAATGCTTTTAGCTCCTGAAATTTGCCATTTCCTAGTTCTTTTAGCTGATTTCTTGAGACATCTAATCTTATTTTGGAAGTTAATGTACTACGTGCCAGCTCTATTGGAATAACATCAGTTGCTCTTATCTTTATGCCCACATCTTCATAGTTACCTTTTCTATAATCATCTGCCACAACTGTACCTTTAATCATAACGACACCGTTTTCTTTGAATAAAGGTTTCTTTTCATCGTGTAATTCAATTGGTACTGACACATCAATAATGCCTGTCTCATCAGAAATTTCTAAAAAGACAAAAATGCTGGTGCCTTTTTTTACAATTCTTTTATGGTTAATTAGGGCTGGGATGTATTTCTCATTTGTTGTGGTCATGAGTTTATTAATCGGTTGAATTCTTGAAGATAAAGTCTTTCTTAATAGAGTGACTGGATGCTTACTATAGTAGAAACCAAATGATTCTAGCTCCATTTTCAACTTCTCTGATTCAGAGAACTTTTGCAATTTATAGCCTGATACTTTTAGGTCACTTTGTTCTGCAAACATCTCCATAACAGCAGATTCTTTGGATTTAAACTTTTGTTCTGATGCTTCAAGATAGTTTTTTACAGAACTAACAGCTTCGTCCCTAGAACAAATCTCATCAAAAGCACCTGCCTTGGCCATGCTTTGAAGAGATCTAATGCCTCCTTTTCTTAAATCAACACGTGAGGCAAAATCCATCAAGCTCACAAACCTGCCATTTGCTCTCTCGGCACATACTTCTTCAATAAATTTTCGCCCAACATCTTTTAATGCTGCTAAGCCATATTCAATTTCATCGTTTTCATTAACAATAAAAGTTGGATGAGAAGAATTGATATTGGGAGAGAGTATCTTTACTTCCATAAGTGCACAATCCTTGACGTGAGGTTCGAGTTTATCGGTTTTGTCTTGTTCTGAAGATAAAACAGATGCAATGAAATGAGATGGATAGTGAGTTTTTAGGTAAGCAGTTTGGTAGGCGATTAAGGCATACGCGGCTGAATGTGATTTATTGAAACCATAACCAGCAAATTTTTCAATATTATCAAAGATTTCATTCGCTTTTTTCTTACCAATACTGTTATTATCGCAACCCTCAACAAAGACGCTCTTCTCTGCTTCCATAACATCAGCTTTCTTTTTTCCCATTGCTCTTCTCAGATTATCCGCATCACCGAGCGAGTATGATGCTAGTACCTGTGCAGCTTCCATTACTTGTTCCTGGTAAACAAATACGCCATATGTCTCATTTAGAACCTTCTTAAGAGCGGGGTGCTGATAGGCAATACTTTCACGTCCATTTTTTCTGTTGATATAGTCATCTGCCATACCAGAATTTAAAGGTCCTGGTCTATATAAGGCTACAAGAGCTGTAATATCAGAGAAGTTCTCTGGCTTCATTCTTTTAATCAAGTCCATCATGCCACTTGATTCAAGCTGAAATATGCCCTTTGTCTTACCAGAACTAAGCAGGTTAAAAACTTTTGAATCTTCATAAGATATATCATTCAAATTAAATTCAGGATTGATCTTCTGAACAGATTTCACAGCATTATTTATTACAGTAAGTGTTCTTAAACCAAGGAAATCAAATTTTACAAGACCAACATCTTCGACATCATACATATCAAGCTGAGTTGCCATTGAATTTGTCTCAACATCATAATGCAATGGCGTAAATTCATGGATATCATTTGGTGCAATAACAACACCAGCTGCATGCTTACCGATACTTCGAGCACAACCCTCTAATTTTAAGGATAGTTCAAGCACCTCTGCTGCTTCTTCATTGTCTTTACGTAATTGTTGAAGTTCTGGTGACTCATCTATTGCCTCTGTCAGTTTAATACCAGGAGTAAGAGGTATCATTTTGGCAATCATATCTCCAAAACCATAAGGTTTACCTAATATTCTTGTTACATCTCTTGTAACTCCACGCGCTGCCATGGTTCCTAAAGTTCCAATCTGCGCAACTGAATCAACACCATATTTATTTTGGACATATTCAATGACCTTATCGCGTCCTTCAATACAAAAATCAATATCAAAATCAGGCAAAGACATTCTTTCTGGATTTAAAAACCTCTCAAAAAGTAAGCCATGCTCAATAGGATCAAGAGCGGTGATTGATAACATATAAGCAACCAAAGATCCGGCACCTGATCCTCTACCTGGGCCTACTGGTATTGCTTGCTCCTTAGCCCACTTAACAAAGTCCATAACTATAAGGAAATAACCTGGATATCCTTTCTCAATGATAATTTTTAGTTCTTTATCAAGTCTTTCTTGGTAGATATTTTTATCAAACTTCTTATTAGTCTTAAGATAATCTTCTAATTTAGTTTTCGCTAAGTCCTCAAGATGTTCTGATAGAGTCTTACCTTCTTGTACTTCATAAGAAGGCAGATAGTACTGTCCTTCCTCTAAAAATACGTTGCAAAGCTTTGCAACTTCAATTGTATTATTGAGAGGCTCATCTTCATGAATTGTGCTTAATTGTTCTCTAGTTTTGAAGTACTGCTCATTGGATACCACTGGATTATCAATCTCATCTTTTAATAATGTTGAATTATTGATTGCAACTTTTGCCTGATGGGCAAGATGGTCTTCTTTTTCTAAGAAAAGCACATCATTAAGAGCCACTACTGGAATATTCTTACCATGAGCAATGTTGCATACAAAAGAGGTGGCCTGATCATAGCCTTGCTCGTTAAAACATGAAGCTCCTAAGAAAAAATTATTACCAAACGCATCAGAATATTTTGCTAATTCTGCTTCTATGAGCTCTTTTGCTTTTTTTGATGCAAGATTCTTAATATTGGTTGACGAAGCAGGCAAGATACAAACTAGATCAGAGCTATTTTTTAAAATATCTTCTTCCAGAACGCTGCGCTTCTCTATTCCAGATGTAATAAATGATTCTGTGCTGAGTTTGAATAAATTCTCTAAGCCATTTTTATTTTTGGCCAATAGAATTAGGTTTGTATAACCATTAGATACTTTCACATCAAAATCTACACCACAAATTGGTTTGATACCTTTTTTCAAGGCATAGTTATAAAACTTTACCAAACCAAAAAATGTGTTTTTATCGGCTAATGCCACTGCATCCATGCCTTTTTCTATAGCTTTATCTACTATCTCATTTGTTTTAGGCAGCCCACACGAAATGCTGTAATGAGATTTGGTTTGTAAATGAATAAAATTAGACATCATTAAATTTTAAAACTTTTTCTGTGAATGTTTGTATATCCCAAATAATTAATGGCATGTTTATGAACTTTTGTTGGATATCCTTTATGTTTCTCAAAAGCATATCCATCAAGATCTTTAGCATACTTAATCATTAACTGGTCTCTGAAATGTTTTGCCACTATAGAAGCTGCAGCTATTTCTTGGTATTGCTCATCTCCTTTAACTATTGCTTCAGCGTTATCAAGATTTTCTGGGACATGGACCCCATCTATGAGAATTTTTTCTGGTTTTACCGGTAAATTATGCACTGCTCTTTTCATCGCTAGATGTGTTGCCTTCAGTACATTTAGAGCATCTATCTCTTTGGGTGTTGCAATGCCTATGCCTACATAAAAATTTTGATTAATGTATTTAGCTTGTTGCGCTCTTTTAGATTCTGAGGTCTTCTTTGAATCTTTGAAAACTAGATCTGGTTTGTTATTTCCAAAGACTACTGCTGCTGAAATTACCGGGCCAGCTAAACATCCAACGCCAACTTCATCAACTCCTGCAATCTTCATATAATCTTTCTACAAAGTCACTTAGATTGGTTTGGGTAAGCTTATCCTTAACTGATTTGATCATTTCTTGCCTAAATTCATAGTCAGCGAGATTTGAATTTAAGTCATGAGCAATATTCTCAGAAGAAGCTTCAGACTGTATCAGTTCAAGAAATACTTCTTCATCTGCGATGATATTGGGAATACTTGCAAATTCTGAAAGCATTAAGTGCTTTAGAATAAAATGGTTAAACCAATTGGTTTTATAAACTACAGTTGTTGGTATACCTGCAAGCAAGGTCTCTAAGGTTGCGGTTCCTGAACAGACAACTGCTGCCTTGGATTTCTTTAAAATCTCTGCCGATTTAACATGCTCGCATGTTATAAATTTATGATTCTGAATTTTATGCTGTATTAAATACTTGTCTTCTTTTTTATAAACTGGAATCACAGCCCTAAAATTTTCTTCAAAATTAAATTGATTAAATCCATCTATCATCACATCTAGATTATTTTTAATCTCAGACTTTCTGCTTCCAGGCATAATACATACAACATCTTCTTTGAATTCATTCTCATAAGCTTCTTTTTCATCAATCAATGGATGACCAATGCAAAATGCCTGTTTTCTTACATTTGCACAATATTCCAACTCAAAAGGAAATAAACAAAGCATATAGTCAACATGCTTAAAATGCTTAACTCTTCCAGGGCGCCAAGCCCAAACTGAAGGGCAAACTACATGAATAGTTTTAATTCCCTCTTTTTGCATTTGTTTATGTATTTCAAAATTAAAATCTGGTGCATCAATACCAATGAAAATATCTATTTCTTCCTTAATAAAATCTTTTATAAGCTTTTTTCTGAAATTAGTTATTTTGCTGTAGTTAAGAATTGGATCTACCAATCCCATTATTTCTAAAAGTGATCGCTCACTAGAAAGTCCATAGTTTGAAAGTGGGCCTGAACCTACTCCCACTACCTTGATGTCATCAAATTTTTGCTGAAGAACTGAGAGCAGTTTTGATCCTAGTAAATCTCCAGAAGGTTCAGCTGAGATAATCCCAATCTTCAATTACCTGAGGACTCCCCTTGTAGAATCTTCAATTGACTGAATAAAGATCTTGATTGAATCGTTTTGGATACATTCTGATTTAATTTTTTCTAAAGCTTCATTAACTTTTAAACCTTCTCTGAAAAAGATTTTATAAGCCTTTTTTAGATTAGATATTTCTTCTTTTGAAAAATCTTTCCTCTCTAGTCCAATACTATTTAAACCAGCTTGTTTAGTTGGGTTACCTGCAACTCTTGTAAAAGCTGGTACATCCATAGTGATTTGAGCATTAAGCCCTGTAAAAGAGTATGAGCCTAACTGACAAAATTGATGTATCAGAGTATACCCGCCTAAAGTCACATGGTCGCCCAATTTTACGTGACCAGCTAAACCAGAATTATCAACAAGTATATTGTTATCTCCTAATACACAATCATGAGCAATCATCACTCCTGGCATAATAAGGTTGTTGTCACCTATTTTTGTGTAACCAAGATCTGCACCAGTACCTCTATGAACTTTACAAAATTCCCTAAAAGTATTGTTTTTACCTACTTCTAAAGTTGTTCTTTCTCCTTTATATTTCAGATCAGGAGTATCCTCTCCAACCACGCAGAATGAGAAAAATTTATTGCCCGTATCTATATTAGAGGGGCCATTAATTATCACATGAGATTTCAATTCACAATCTGCGGCAATACTAACTTCAGGCCCAATTACAGAATATGGTCCTATTTCTACACTTTCATGGATGGAAGCCGAACTATCTACGATTGCTGTTGGATGAATTTTACTCATTTAAACTTCTATCTGCGCATAAAATTTCTGCTGAACACACTAACTCTTCTTCAGAATAAGCAGCGCATTTAAATTTCCAGATTCCTCTTTTTGAACTTATTACTGAAGATTTGAATATTAGTGTATCACCCGGTAATACCTTTTTTCTAAATCTTGCTTTTTCTATTCCACATAGAAGATATACCGAGCTTTTGTTAGCTGTTTGTTTCATAATGTGTGATCCAAGAACTCCTGTGCTCTGTGCCATGGCTTCTAATACCAACACACCAGGCATAATTGGAAAATCTGGAAAATGTCCTTTAAAGAAATCTTCGTCAGGAGAAACAAACCACTTTGCTACGATTGATTCTTCATTTACTTCTAACACTTCATCGATAAAGAGAAATGGCTCTCTGTGAGGAAGTAGTTTTTTTACGTCGTATTCCATTATTTCTTTATCTTAGCTATAAACTTAAGCGAATCTTTATGTTTTTGTATAGGCATCACACCACTGTAGACACCAGATTCTTTCAATGATTTTGTTACTAATGTTTTTGCCATTACCACAACATTATCTGCAAGCTCAATATGGCCTACAATTCCAACTTGTCCAGCTATCTGACAGTTTTTTCCAATCTTCACACTCCCGGCAGTACCAGATTGACCTGCTATAGCTGTATTTTCACCAATGAAAGTGTTGTGCGCTATGTGAACTTGGTTATCAATCTTCACACCGTCTTCAATAACTGTATTACCAAGAGCACCACGATCAACTGCTGTCTTCGCACCAATTTCAACATTTTTACCAATTATCACACCACCCAAATGTTCAATTTTGTGCCACCCTGGATTAGTAGGAGCATAACCAAAACCATCAGAACCAATAACAGAACCTGAGTGAATTATAGAGTTATCACCAATATGCGTGCAGGAATAAATTGAAACATTGTCATGAATAATGACATTTTCACCTATGACACAATTTGGGTTTATCACTGTATTTTTACCAACATGTACATTCTTACCATATTGAGTTTCAACTGCTTCATTAGAAGCTTTATAAGCTTCAAAAAAAACTTTAGAGGTCTTTGCATAACCAAGGTAAGGGTCATCAACAATAATGAAGTTTTGTGTTGATTTGATATCTGCTGCAAGGGCTTCAGTGGTAATAACAGCACCAGCCTCAGCACTCAATGAATCTATGAATTTATTGTCTTTAACATAGCAAATTGATGCGCTATCACAGGCTTTTGAATCTTGAAGGTGAGAAATTTTTAAATCAAAAGACCCTAGAGGAGTACCACCTATTAATTTGGCTAACTGCTCTAGAGTAAATGATTCCATTAAGATAGATTACTACTATTCAGACTTTTCGGTCAAAGCATTATCTAGATATGCAATAACCTCTTCAGTAATGTCTAAATCAGGATCTGCATAAAGCAATGCTCCTGGAGCAACTATCATGTCGTATTCTTTTTGTGTAATTAGTTCACCTAATACTTTTTGAAAAGTAGGTGTAAGTGCACCAACTACCTGTTGTTGGACTTCTTGTGCCTTTGTCTGAAGCTTATTAGATAGAAACTGAATATCAGCCTGCTTATCTTGCAATTGTTTTTGCATATCTAATTTTTCTTCGTCAGATAAAACTTCTTGATCTTTTTGAAATTTTTCAACTAATGCTTGTCCTTCTGCTTGAAGCAATTCAAGTCTCTCTCTGTCAGCTATAAAGCCAGCATCTTCATCAAGAGTTTTAAATGCTTCTTGTGCATATTGAGTACTCAACATAGCTACTTCAGCATTTAACACAACAGTCTTAGCATTGATTGGAGCTGAAAAGGCTACAAGCAACAAAGTAAGAAATAAAACTTTTAGTTTGTTCATAATTAATCCTTAAGTTTCGCTATTTTATATGACTTTTGCCAAAGAATCGAGATTTTTTAGAACTTATTACCGACCGTAAATTCAAACCTCTTAGTCCTATCAAGAGGATCATTATTAAATGGAACAGCAAAATAAACACTTATTGGGCCAAATGGGGTTATCGCAGAACCACCAAGACCATATGAACCCCTTAAATCATCAAAGTTTGGAGTGAAGCACTGTGTCTGATAGTTGTAACAGAAAGTTGAAAAAACATTACCCAAATCCACAAAGAATGCTGTTCTGAATTGGCTTTGATCCTCAATAAATGGAACCTTAAAAATAATATTAAGACTTGTCTCAAGTAAGACATTACCACCTATTGGTCTATTGATTCCATACTGAGCATATGAGTTGTAATATGGCTGATCCGGCACACCATCAAAATTATTATCAATTAAAGGAGGGCAATAATCTTCAGCTGAAACATATTCATAACATGGAACAGGAGTAATTCTTGGCCCCAAGCTATTTGTTTCATATCCTTTGATTGAGTATGGCCCACCAGCATAGAAATATTCAAAATATGGAGGCACATCACTATCACCGAATGAGTCAACATAACCAATTCTTGAAGCGGCTTTAAATATCAAGTCTTCATTAATAGGTGTATAAAATTCATTTTTAAAATCTAATCTAAAGTAATTTAATGAGGATCCAGGCACTGTTGTTTGTAAGGACACTTGATTGAGTGTTCCATCAGTTGGGAATATTCCTCTATTTAATGTTGCCCTTGTCCAAAATCCTTGTAATTTAAGAGTATCAAAAACATCTCCCTCAGCTTCCAAGAAATCCAATATTTCACGTGATGCTAGTGATCCAGACTGTAATTCAGTATGGTCAGCTGCAATATTAAATCCAAGTCTTTGTGTTTCAGAAATAGGGAAACCAAAACTTACTGCTGCACCATAACTGGCAGTGTTATAGTCAGTTAAACCGAATGATGAATAATCAAACTCTCTGAAATTTAGTGAGTATCCTCTACTGGCACCATCAACTGTGTAATAAGGGTTCTCATATTGTAAGAATATGTTTGTTGAATAATCACTAATTTGTGTTCCAATCCCAACAGTATTTCCACTTCCCAAGAAGTTTTGCTGTTGAACGTTAAAATTGAAAGAGAACCCAAACTGAGAATAACCGAAACCAGCAATAATATTTCCGTATTGCTGTTCCTCAACATCAAATATTACATCAACTAAGTCATCCTCTCCTGCCACTGGTACTGTTTCAACATTTACAGTTTTGAAGAAGCCTGTTCTCTCCAGTAGTAGCTTAGATTGTTCAATGAGCTGATTAGATGCCGGAGCTCCTTCAAATTGTCTCATCTCTCTCCTAAGAACCTCATCTGTCGTGAAATAATTCCCATTAAAGATTATTCTTCTTGCATAATTCTTCCTGCCAGGGTTGAAAACAAATGTAATATCAGCAGAATTGTTTTCTTCATCGATAGTTGGCACTCCTTCAACCTCTGCAAAGGTATAGCCATCATTTCCCAAAGCATTGGCATAAAACTCTTCGTAGCTGGTTATTAATGCCTCTGAATAAAAAGCATCTTCTTGAATATTTATGAAGCTCTCTAAAAATTCTCTATCAAGCGGCAATTCTCCAGAAATCTTTATGTCATTTAACTTATATCTCTTACCTTCATTTAAGACTAAGGTTATAAAAAGTTCTTGAAGATCATCACTTATTGAAACTTGTGATGAAGCAATCTCAAACTGTAGATACCCCCTATCCTTATAGAATGACTCTAGATTTTCTAAATCAGTTCTAAGTTTTTCTTTGGTATACCTATTGTCGCTAGTGAAAATTGAAAGTATTGATCCTTCAGATAATTCAAAAACTCGTTTTACTTCATAATCAGTAAAAGCATCATTTCCAATTACTTCTATTGCTGAGATGGCAGTTGAAGTTCCTTCATCAACATCTATATCTACCTCTACTCTATTTCTAGGTCTATCTTTTTGAGTTACTACAACAGTGGCCCCATACCTGCCTTGTTGTGAATATTGAGCTTGCAGACCTCGTGTTATTAAATCCAGTGTAGCTCTTTTTAGAACTGACCCCTCTCTGATGCCCTCACCATTTAATGCACCAAGCAAATCTTCAGTTTTGATCGCTGAATTACCATCAATATATATATTTGATATGGTTGGTCTTTCCTTTACTGTGATGTAAAGAATGTTGCCTTCTGATCTAAGCCTAATATCATCAAATTGACCTGTGGCAAAAAGAGTTCTTATAACTCTTTGATAATCAGTTTTATCAACTCTATCACCAATAGTGATTGGGACAGTATCTAAAACACTACCAAGTGATACCCTTTGCAGGCCTTCAATTCTAATGTCATCAACCAGCATCTCAGCTTGAGAGTTCAAGGCAAAGATAAGAGCTAGTGAAGTTAATATTTTTTTCAAATTATTCTCGCTATATCATTCATCATTACAAAAACGAATAAAGTTAGTACTAATAAGAAACTTAGATTCATTAAAGCCGCTTTTAGTTTCAAACTTATTGGAGATCCTTTAAGTTTTTCCACTAAGATAAACAAAAATTGCCCCCCGTCAAGCATTGGTAATGGTAAGAGATTAAACGCTCCAAGACTAATACTCAATATCCCCAGCAATAAAAGGAAGGGAATTAGGCCAGACACTAGAGAATCACCAGCAACTTTAGCTATTCCAACTGGTCCGCTTAAGTTTTCAAAACCCATTGTTCCGTTAAGTGTTTTGAAAAGAAATTTAAAAGTATTTTTAATCCAAAAAATTGTTTGGTTATAACCAAAAACTATGGAAGATGTAAAAGAATTTGCTTCAGGCCCTAGACGCAAGCCATATGAGGTTCCTTCTTGCTTTGAAGGAAGTGTAATATTCATCTCTCTGCCATCTCTTTCTATTCCAACAACTATTTGCTGGCCAAATTTATTTAAGGCAGTTGTGGCTTGATACATTGAATTTATACTTTCTTGATTGATTTTGGTAATAGTGTCTCCAGAATTAAAGCCAACTTTCTCAGCAGTGCTGTCTGTCTCAACATATTCAATGCGAGGCTTAAAATCGGCAAAGGGGATAATTCCAAAAAACTGAGAAGGTGCTTGCCCTTCCTCAAATTTTAGTTCAATTACTTCTTTCTCAAGGTAAACTTTGTTTTGAGCCTTGTAATCAAACAATTCAATCTCTACGTTGCCTGTGTAGCCAGTTAAATCAAGAAGTTCAATCTCTAGAGCCTGTACTGAATTAATTTCTTTATTATTTACAGCCACTACTTCATAAAATTTTTGATTGTCTATTTCTGCAACTTGAGCAGAAACCATATCAGATTGTTTAGGGATAAAGAGGCCAACTAATGTAAAGACAAAGAAGGCTAAAATAAAATTATATATAGGTCCTGCTAGAACAACTAAAGACCTTTCTAATGCCGGTCGATTGGCTAACACATATTTTTTTTCTTCAGTATTTAGTTTATTGTAATTTTCTGTATCGGCTGGATCATGAAATGCAACGTAACCGCCAAAAGGTATCGCAGAAAGCGAGAATTTAACATCATCTTTATTTTTCCATTT
>Ga0209036_1000649_pt1 | contig 15086 bp, 4 predicted proteins | sample MarorgKNORR_S2LV_3_FD_188222 | JGI IMG/M metagenome (GOLD analysis project Ga0209036, IMG submission 188222) | Marine microbial communities from the Southern Atlantic Ocean, analyzing organic carbon cycling - DCM_A/KNORR_S2/LV (SPAdes) (version 2) | ecosystem: Environmental > Aquatic > Marine >... | reverse complement strand
GCTGGTCCTATTTCAGGTAGTGATTCTCAAGCATTTGTTTTCCAAGCTCCATCAAATCAAGCTCAAGCTAGCGGAAGCGTATCTCACTGTGGTGAGAATAGCGTAAGTAACTCTTCAGTTTATTGGTCTTTGGGTACTTGCTCTGCTGATTGTAGTGGAAGTTGGTACGCAGGTAATTTACTTGATCAGTGTGGATCTTGTGACTCTGACGCAACTAATGATTGTGTTCAAGATTGTAATAGTGTATATGGAGGTTCAGCTCAATTAGTTACTTGCTTTGATCAGACTGTTGTTTGTGATGCTGTGGCATCTTGTGCAGATTGTCCTTCAGGTTACTCTGGAGATGGAGTAGTATGCTCTGATCTTGATGAGTGTGCTTTAGATACAGATAATTGTTCTGCTGATGCATCTTGTTCGAATACTGTAGGTGGATTTGATTGTTTATGTAACAATGGATTTAGTGGTGATGGTGTAACATGTTCTGATGTTGATGAGTGTGCTCTTCAAACTGATGATTGTACAAACGGTTACGAGTGTTCAAATTTAGTTGGTTCTTTTGACTGCTTAGATATCGATGAATGTGCTACTGAGACTGATAGTTGTTCTGATAATGCATCTTGTTTAAATAGTGATGGCAGTTATAGCTGCACTTGTGATTCAGGTTACAGTGGTGATGGTGTAACATGTTCTGATATTGATGAATGTGTAGATGGAACTGATAATTGTTCAGATAACGCAACATGTTCAAATACAGCTGGAAGCTATGATTGTGCATGTGATTCAGGTTACAGTGGTGATGGTGTAACATGTTCTGATATTGATGAATGTGTAGATGGAACTGATAATTGTTCAGATAACGCAACTTGTTCAAATACAGCTGGAAGCTATGATTGTGCATGTGATTCAGGTTACAGTGGTGATGGGGTGACATGTTCTGATATTGATGAATGTGTAGATGGAACAGATGATTGCGAGTCAGGTTATTCATGCTCAAATGAAGTTGGATCATTCTCATGTATTGATAATGATGAGTGCGCACTAGGCACTGATGATTGTGATAGTGGATTCTCATGTTCTAACACTCAAGGTTCTTTTGATTGCCTGGATATTAATGAATGTGAAGAATTAGATGATGTGTGTGGTTCTGGATATATCTGTGTGAACGGAAGCGGTGATTACAGTTGTTTCAATATAAATGAATGTGATCAGGAAGATGCTTGTGCATCAGGCTATAGCTGTGTTGACACAGTAGGGTCATTTGAATGTAATGATGATGATGAGTGTGCATTAGAAACAGATAATTGTTCTGATGATGCGGCTTGTACAAATACTGATGGAAGTTTTTCTTGTGAATGTAATTCCGGATACTCCGGTGATGGTGTAACATGTTCTGATATTGATGAATGTGTTGATGGTAGTTTTGAGTGTGAATCAGGTTATGCATGTGCTAATACACCAGGTTCATACACTTGTGAGGATATTGATGAATGTTCAGATGGAAGCAATGATTGTGCAGATGGTTACATGTGTTACAATTTAGCGGGATCATTTGAGTGTGTATTACAAGCTTCAGCTTGGTATACAGAAGGTGAAGGTGGATGGACAGGATTAGATGGCAATTTAGTTCCATTTAATTCATCTGATTATGAAAATACTGCGTCTGCTACCTATGCTTTAGTTTCAGCAGGAAATGTAGTTGGTGATCAAGGTGATTTATTGGGTGCTTTCCTTAATGGTGAATTGAGGGGTGTAGCTGAGGCTGTAACATTGCCAGTGAGCGATGCTTTTGGTCAATGGTCTGGTCAATCAGAATTCTTGCTATACTCTTTTGGTAATGCTGAAGATTCAGGTGAGACATATACTTTGAGATATTTTGATGCTTCAGATGGTACTGATTTTGAATTATCTGAAACCTTTGTATTCACACCTGATGCCGTTTATGGAACAGCATTTAGTCCAGTAGTTATTAATTTAAGTATTACTGTTAATATAGATCTTCCTGCTGGTTCATGGACATGGTTCTCAGTTGATGCATTAACAGATGATATGACTCCATCAAGCGTTTTATCTTCTGTTGACGTTGCTAATGCTTATGTTAAGAGTACAAGTGGTTTCTCTACATATGTAAGTGGCTATGGATGGTATGGTTCTGTAAACTCACTAGCGATTGGAGATGGTTACATGTTAAATCTTCCAGGCGATAATGATAAGGTTTTATCATACTCTGGTTCACCAGTTTCTCCATCTGACTATCCTGTAAGTGTTAGCACTGGTTGGAATTGGATAGGAACCGTTGCTCCATTAAATTTAGATATCTCTTCAGCTCTTGCAACATTAGATGCAACTTTAGTTGAAAATGATTATATTAAAAGTTCTTCATCATTTTCAACATACTATGAAGGTTTTGGCTGGTATGGTGGTATCACATCAATCGATAGAAATAATATGTATAAGTTAAAAGTAGCTAATGATGGTACTATTGTGTATCCTACAAATTCTACTTTAAGCAGGGTTTCAGCTGCATACTCTAATGTTATTGAGGAAGCATTTGATTATACTGTATTTGAAAACAATGGATCTATCGTAGTAGATGTTGCTATTGATGATGCTGATGTTAGTGAAGGTGATATCTTGACAGCTTATGTTGATGGTGAAATTAGGGGGCAAGTAAATCCTCAATTATTCCCATTAACAAATGAATATTTATTTGGAATGATGGTTTATGGAGATGAAAATTCAGATAATATTGAATTTGAATACTTTAATTATCTAAGTGGCAAAACATATACTCTTAATCATGGTTTAATTGGTTTTGAGGCTAATATGATTGTTGGCGATTATTTAGATCCGTATACAATGGATGATTTAAGTGATGTTATGCCATCAAGCTATGCGCTGGATAAAGCATACCCAAATCCATTTAACCCAACAACTACTGTTGGATATAGTTTGAGTAATCCAGCTTATGTTGATATTAGTGTTTATGATATTACAGGTAGGGTGGTTGAAAGTTTAGTAGGCGAGTTTAAGTCAGAAGGTTCTCATAAAGTTGTATGGAATGCATCAAATATGGCAAGTGGTGTTTATTTTGTACAGTTAAATGTTGATGGATTTACTGATACTCAAAAATTAATGTTAATTAAATAATTGTAGTTAAAAATTTTCTTAAGGAGGAGAGAATTATGAAGAAGTTTCTATTAAATGCATTCTTATTACTAGGTCTGTCTTTTGCTGATTGGTATGATCAGGGTGATGGCTGGGTAATAACAGGTGGTAATGTTGCAAGTTCAACTCTTGGTAGCTATGAAGGTAGCATGTCTCTCACGGCAGTTGTTCTTGATGCTGATGGTAACAATCTTGCTGAGGTAAGTAGTATATCAGGTGATAATTATTCAGGTGATTTGCTTGGTGTATTTGATCCTTCAGGTGGTTTGAGAGGTGTTGTTCATACAACAGCCCCTCCATTTGGAACGTACGCAGGTCAAGCTCAGTTTCTATGTCTGATTGGTGGTGTTGCTGGTGATAATGGTTCAGCATTTACATTGAAATTATACGATGCTTCATCAGATTCTGTTATTGATATTGATCAAACGGTAACATTTAGTGTTAATGATATTCAAGGGAGTGCTCCTGCTCCTATAGTTTTAACTGGATCTGCTGGCGCTGCTGATGGTGGTGGTACAGATGGTGGCAGTGATGATTCTTCATGGTATAGCCAGGGAAATGGCTGGGTAATAACAGGTGGTAATGTTGCAAGTGCGACTCTTGGTAGTTATGAAGGAAGTATGTCTCTTACTGCTGTTGTATTAGATGATGATGGGAATAATCTTGCTGAATTAAGTAATATATCTGGTGATAGTTATACAGGTGACTTGCTCGGTGTTTTCGATCCAACAGGTGGATTAAGAGGTGTTGTTCATACAACTGCTCCGCCATTTGGCACATATGCAGGTCAACCTCAGTTTCTATGTTTGATTGGTGGTGTTGCTGATGATAACGGTTCAGCATTTACATTGAAATTATACGATGCTTCATCAGGCTCTGTTATTGATATTAATGAAACTGTTACATTTAGTGTTAATGATATTCAAGGGAGTGCTCCTGCTCCTATAGTTTTAACTGGGTCTGCTGGTGCTGCTGATGGTGGTGATACAGGTGGAACTGGTGGTGATGATGGTTCTGCAGGTTATGTTGATACAAGCGGTTGGACAGATCAGAATAATGGTTGGGTGATAACGGGTGGTAATGTTGCAAGTGCAACTCTTGGTAGTTTTGAGGGAAGCATGTCTTTAACATCTGTTATTATTGATTCAAACGGAAATAATGTTGCTGAGGTAAGTAACGTATCTGGTGATAGTTATACAGGCGATTTACTTGGTGTGTTTGATCCAACAGGTGGTTTAAGAGGTGTTGTTCATACAACGGCTCCACCATTTGGTGCTTATGCAGGTCAAGCTCAATTCTTATGTTTGATTGGTGGTGTCGCTGATGATAATGGTTCGGCATTTACTCTTAAATTCTATGATGCTTCATCTGGTTTAACTTATGATTTAGATCAAACAGTAACGTTTAACGTAAATGATATTCAAGGTAGTGCCCCTGCTCCTATAGTTTATAACTTAGACTTGGGTAGTACTCCAACTGTTAATGGCTGTACTAATCCTCTTGCGTGTAACTATAATGCAAGTGCAAATAGTGATGATGGTTCATGTACTTATGCAGCTGATTATTATGATTGTAATGATGTATGTTTACTTGATGCAGATAGTGATGGTGTTTGTGATCAATTAGAAGTAGGTGGTTGTACTGATAGCAATGCTTGTAACTATAATGATTTGGCTACAGATGATGATAATTCATGTGTGTATGCAACTAATTATTATGTTGATGCTGATGGTGATGGTCTTGGAACAGGCGATGCAACAGCATATTGTCCAGCTGATGTTCCATCTTCAGGTGTATCTCTAAATGATAGTGATGCAGATGATGCTTGTTTCTCAAATACTTATCAAGATTGGTATGTTGATTCAGATGGTGATGGTCTAGGTTTTGGCAATGCAACAAATATTTGTACAGATACTACATCTGTAGATGGAAGTGTTTTAAATAATTCAGATCTAGATGATGATTGTTTTTCAAATACTTATCAAGATTGGTATGTAGATTCAGATGGTGATGGTCTAGGTTTTGGTGATGCAACTACCCTTTGTACTGATACTACATCTGTAGATGGAAGTGTGACAAATAATGATGATACTGAGCCAGATTGTGCAACAAATGATACAGATGCTTGTGGTGTTTGTGCTGGTTCAAATGCTTGTGCTGGTTGTGTTGATCCAAATGCTTCAAATACAAATTTAGAATATTTAGTAAATGATACAGCACTTGATTGTTCAGCAGAGTCTTATACAGACTTAGATGATGCAGATCTTTCTTGCTGTGTGTATACATCTTTTTCATTTAATCAGTCTATGAGGCAATCAGCTTACTTTTTCTCTGATGTGAAAATTGATGGCGTCTCAGCTGAGGTTGGTGTAGATGAGATTTATGCATTTAACGGTGATGTTTGTGTTGGTGGTGGAACTTGGAATGGTCCAACTATTGAAATTATGCTAATGGGTGATGATGAACAGCAGTTTACAGCTGGTTATTTACAAGACGGAGATGTCCCAACATTTAAAATTATTGATGCTAGTTCAGGCTTACAGTATGAAGCTGTATTTAACGGTGTTTCAGGTCAGTTTGGAGATTGTGCCTCAGAGGGTTATCCTGGTAATCTTATTTCATCACTTGATGATAATGGAGTAACAATGTCAACAGCTACATGTCAAACATTCCCAGCATTCGTAAATTATAACGCGCATTGGGATTTAGGTACTGCAGAAGCTGTTAAAGACTGTAATGGAGTTTTAGGTGGAAATGCATATATTGATGATTGTTCAGACTGTGTGTTTTCTGATGGTCATAATGCTAACGATCCAGATGATGATACAGTGTGTAATGCAGGCGCTGTAAATGGCGAGACTGATAATTGTCCAGATACTGCAAATACTGATCAGGCTAATAATGATAGCGACTCTGAAGGTGATGCATGTGATGTAGATGATGATAATGATACTGTTGCAGATGGTGATGATTTAGATCCATTTGAATCATCAGTGTGTGTTGATTCTGATGTTGATGGATGCGATGATTGTTCTCAAACAATGTCTGGTCCTGATGGAGCAAATGCTGGTCCAGATACAAGCAACGATGGTTTAGATACAGATTCTGATGGAGCTTGTAATGTAGGTGATACTGATGATGACAATGATACGGTTTTAGATGATGTTGATCTAGATTCATTAAACCCTTCAGTATGTTCTGATTTAGATGGCGATGGTTGTGATGATTGTTCTCAAACTGCTTCAGATAATTTCGATGCAAACGATGTTAATCCTCAAGTTGATAATGATGGTTTAGATACAGATTCTGATGGAGCTTGTAACGTAGGAGATGAAGATGATGATAATGATACAGTCTTAGATGGTGTTGACTTAGATTCATTAAATCCTTCAGTATGTTCTGATACTGATAATGATGGATGTGATGATTGTTCTCAAACAGCTTCAGACAACTTTGATGCAACCGACGTTAATCCTCAGGTAGATAATGATGGTGATGATAACGATTCTGATGGAGCATGTGATTTAGGTGATGATGATGATGATAATGATAGTGTTTCAGATTCTAATGACACTGACCCTTTTGATCCTTCAGTTTGTCAAGATTTAGATAGTGATACATGTGATGATTGTTCAGGTACAAATGCTTCAGATTTTTCTGGAACATATCCAGATACATTAAACGATGGTGATGATAATGATTCTGATGGAGCGTGTGATGCTGGAGATAATGATGATGACAATGATACGGTTTTAGATACTGTTGATGCTAATAAAAATGAATCTTCAGTTTGTGAGGATTCTGATGGTGATGGTTGTGACGATTGTTCTCAAGTTATGTCAGGATCTGATGGGCAGAATATCGGCCCAGACACAGATAATGATGGTGCTGACAATGATGAAGATGGAGCCTGTGATGTGGGTGATGCTGATGATGATAATGACGGTGTTGATGATGGTGATGATTCTGATCCATTTGAATCATCTGAGTGTCAAGACTTAGATGGTGATACCTGTGATGATTGTTCGCAGTCTATGTCTGGTCCTGATGGAAATAATTATGGTCCTACACCAAATGATGATGGTGATGACAATGATTCAGATGGTCTTTGTGATGATGGTGATACTGATGATGATAATGACACGGTTTTAGATGGTGATGATAATGATCCTTTTGACCCATCAGCTTGTGAAGATAGCGATAATGATACATGTGATGATTGTTCAGCAAATAGTTCTACTGATTTTTCTGGTGTAACGCCTGATACATCTAATGATGGTGCTGATAATGATTCTGATGGTGCATGTGATGATGGTGATGATGATGATGATAATGATACTGTTGATGATGATTTTGATAATGCTCCTTTTGATGCATCTTCGTGTGAAGATAGCGATAATGATACATGTGATGATTGTTCTCAAACTATGTCTGGAGTTGATGGAGGAAACGTTGGGCCAGACACAAGTAATGATGGCCCTGATAATGATTTAGGTTGGAATACAGGTTTTGGTGAAACACTTTGTGATGCAGGTGATGATGATGATGATAATGATGGTGTTTATGATGATAGTGATTCTGATAGCTTTGATCCATACCTTTGCAGTGATACTGATGCTGATCAATGTGAAGATTGTCAGTCAGGTGCATATGATCCATATAATGATGGTGTAGACTATGATACTGATGGACTTTGTGATGCAGGTGATGATGATGATGATGGTGATAATGTTTCAGATGATGTCGATGATTGCGACCCCGATAATGAGGGTATAAATGATTCTGATTTTGGTGAAGATAGTAGTTCGCTAGGTTGGACATCTTCAGCGGTAACAGATCATGATTCAGATGGATGTAAAGATGCTGATGAAGATTTAGATGATGATAATGATGGAATGTCTGATAGTCTGGATGAGTGTGATCCAGATGCTGACGATAGTGGTGTAGAATTTAGTGATTTAGATTGGGATTCTAGTAATTCAGCGCTTGATTATGATCAAGATGGTTGTTTAGACACTTCTGATGAAGATAATGATGATGATAATGATGGAATAGCAGATATTTCAGATGATTGTGATCCAGATAACGGACTTGCAAGTGATTTAGGTTGGACATCAATATCTTCTAATGTAAGTCTTGGTACAGATCATGACCAAGATGGATGTCAAGATAGCGGTGAAGATCAAGATGATGATAATGACTTGCAGGGTGACTCGTCAGATGATTGCGACCCTGATAATGGTATTATTAGTCAAGTAGGCTGGGATTCAAATGCAACTAATCCAGACTCAGATTACGATGATGATGGATGTCAGGATAGCGACGTTGAAGACCTAGATGATGATAATGATGGTGTTGCTGATGCTGATGATTCTTGTGCAACTGGAGAGCTAGGTTGGACTTCCAACGATGTAACTGATTTTGATGGTGATGGTTGTTTAGATGCATCTACCGAAGATGTTGATGATGATAATGATGGTGCATGTGATGATCAGGTCTCTGATTTTGAGCCTGGATATACAGGCGATCCATGTTTTGTTGTAACAGGTGGTGATAGTGATGATAATAATCCCAATGTATGTGCAGATGAAGATTTAGATGGTTGCGAAGACTGTTTAAGTGGATCTTTTGATCCTAATGCTGATGGAGCTGATGATGATTCAGATGGACATTGTAATCTTGGTGATGTTGATGTTGCACTAAATTTAGGTGCAAATAGTGTGAGTTTCTTTGCACTGCCATCTTCTGGTGATTATGGTGTTTCAAATATTTTTGGATCAGCTGGTTCTACAAACAGTATCTCTAAAGTATTTGGAGAAGGAACTATCGCATTTAACTTAGAAGATCTAGGAAACTGGGTTGGTTCATTGCAAGATGTTTCAGATGATGATGGTTATTGGGTTATATCAGATGCTATTTCATCTCTTGAAGTTCAAGGATATCCAACTTATGTAGCTGGCGTAGAATATACTTTACATGAAGGAAATAATTTTGTTTCTTATCCATATTTTAATGGTCAATCTTTAGATGCCGGTTTAGCAGGTACACCAGCTCTTGATAACCTTGCTTATATATATGGCGAGGGAACTTCAGCTTTACTACTTCCAACTGGAGCTTGGGTAGGAAGTTTAAATAACACTGGTCTTGCTGGTGGAAAAGGATATTGGTTTGGTGCTAATGCTCCATTTACATTCTCATACAATGAGCCAAACTTATTGGGTCGTTTTGTGAATCGTGAATTACCGCAAGTGCCAGCTGAGCTTGCTTATAAACAATCAACTGAGCAGTACTTCTATTTTATACAAGAGGCTCAAGTTGACAACATGGATTTATCGCATGGTGATTGGATTGTTGCATACAATAATGATGTTGTTGTTGGTGCAAGACAATACGATGCAAATGCTATTATGGTAGATGTGCCTATTATGGGATCTTTTGCAGGATCTGAATTAAGAAGTTCTGTATTAAATTTAACAGCAGGATATTGTGAGCCTGGTGATATTCCATCTATTAAGGTTCATAGAACAAATGGTGAGATTGTTGATATGTTTGTAACTGCTGTTGAAGGTTCTCTTGGATTCCAGGGAATGGGTCACGCAATTGTTACTTTATCTGATGTTAATTTCCCTCAGGAAGTTTCATTGCATAACGCTTATCCAAATCCATTTAATCCTTCAACTATGATTCAGTATGATTTACCACAAGGATCAATGCATGTTAATCTTTCAGTGTTTGATATTAGAGGAAGACTGGTTGCTGAGCTTGTGAATGAAATTCAATCTGGTTCTTCAGATTCATATAATGTTATGTGGAACGCTGATACACATTCAAGTGGTATGTATTTTGTGCAGTTAAGAGCTGGTAATACAGTTAAGAATCAGAAAATCATGCTATTAAAATAAAAAAGATATAATTATTTAAATAGTGTGTTTAAATTAGTTTTAGGTTAAATCAGTAAAAAAGAATTATAAAGGATTAAAGTAATGAGCAGAACATTTAAAATAACTGGTATTTTATCTCTTTTATTTATTTTTTCATGTAGCGATTTGGAAAAAATATCGCAGCAGATGGAGACAATAAAAGGGAATCAGGAAATAATTTTAGCTAAACAAAAAGATCTTGATTCGAAATTAGCATCATTGCAGGTTGCAGTTAAGAATGTGGGGGCTGCATCAAAAGCAGCAGCTCCAAAGAATAATCAAAACAAAAAGAGAAAAACTGCAAATCCTAATGTTTCACATAAAATTGATATAGGTAATTCTGTGGTAATGGGTAATCCTGACGCAAAAGTTGTATTGACTAAATTTACAGATTTTCAATGACCATACTGCGCAAGGTCTGTCAGTTTGGTAGACGAAATTCTAGAAAAATATCCTAATGATGTTAAAGTTGTAGTTAAAAATTTCCCACTTGGATCTCATAAGCAAGCACGTAAAGCTGCTGCTTATGCACTAGCTGCAAGAGAGCAAGGTGGTGTAGAGGCTTATAAGAAGTTGTACCGTAAGATATTTGATAGTTTTAGAGACTTAAGAAATGATGAAGATTTGCCATTGAAAATGGCAGCAGAGTTGGGCATGGATGTTAATCGAATGGCTGAAGATGTTAAGTCTCAAGAGATTTCAAGTTTAATAGATTATGAGTATAATCAGCTTGCTTCACTTCGAAATGCATATCCTGAAACAGAAGAGTATGCGGCTGGTGTAAGAATAGCTGTACCTAAGTTTTTCATCAATGGTAGAGAGCCTGCTGGTAGATCAGTTGCTCAGTGGTCTGCTATGATTGATGAGGAATTAAAAAAATGATTTTTAGTCAAATTTAATGCTTCAAAAAAAGCCTTGTTTTTCAAGGCTTTTTTCTTTTAAATCCCCTTCAAAAACGTTATATTATTAATGTAAAATTATGTTCATTTTACAGGAAGGATAGTTGTGCCCAAAATGAAGGCAAAGATAATAGGAGTTTTAATGATAACTTTATGTTATTCAAATTTTCAAGATAATTGTGATGCAGGTTATGTTGCGAGTGGAAATTCATCACAAGAATCTTGTGTACCTGAATTATTTTATTACAATTCATCAACTCAGCAAGCAGCTTATTTTTTTGAAAGTGTAATTTTAGATGGATTACCCCTAAACGAAAATGATTGGGTTGGTGCATTTAATGGTGATGTTTGTGTTGGTGCTCGTAAATGGGATATTGATAATTGCAATGGTGTTTGTGATGTTCCAATCTTAGGTCAGGATAGTCAGTTAACTAGTGGGTATATGCAGCAAGGTGATATACCATCATTTAAAATATTCAAAGCTTCAAGCTTGTCATATCTAGATGCTAATTCATCTGAAAATATTTCATGGTCAAATTTTTCTACTCCTGTTATAAGCTTGCTTTATGCATGCGATGAAAGTAATTGCGAACCAGATTGCTTAGGAGTTTTTGGTGGTTTGGCAGAAGAGGATTGTACAGGTGTGTGCGATGGAAATGCACTGTTTGATTGCAAGGGTGAATGTAATGGATCCGCTGAATTTGATTGTTTAGGTGAATGTGATGGAACAGCAATTTTAGATTTATGTGGTGTATGTAGTGGTGATAATTCAACATGTTTGGATTGTCAGGGAGTTCCAAATGGTAATGCGCTGGTTGATTGTGAGGGAGTTTGTAATGGTATAGCTACTGATTGTGACCAATTAAACGCTTCCATTGTGGATGATTTTGTGGTAGTTAATACTTATCCTAACCCATTCAACCCTGACATTAACATAGAATTCTCATTACAAGCTAATGATAATGTTTCAATTTTAATTTATAATGCATATGGAGAAGTGATAAAGAAAGTTTTAGATAATAAGTATCTATATGAAAATACGTATAAATTTAATTGGGATGGTAAGGATAATGCGCGAAATCAAGTTCCTTCTGGTGTGTATTTTATAAATCTTACTATAAATAAAGGTTTTTCAACTAGAAAAGTGACATTAATTAAGTAAAAAATAAAATGATTATTTGTGATATATATCAAGATGATTTTGTAGTTAAAGTAATAAAATAGATTGAATAAGATTGTTCATATATGAAGAATAGGCTGACATATTATATATTTTTATTGAGTTTTTCTTTGATTTTTACTCAAGACCCTCCTCAGGATTTTGAATTTAATCAATCAACTGCTCAATCATTTTATTCTTTCTCAACTTTCGAGATTTTAGGTATTGGAATTGAGGATGATGATTGGATTGGAGCTTTTAATGTTTACGATGAAACATTAAATGGTACTTGCACTCAAGAATTTATTAATTATGATGAAACATTAAATGGTACATGCTTATCAATTGGTGAATGTATGCCAGGGGTTGATGGCTGTATTGATGGCTTAGGACCTGATGCTACATGTCAGGAGAATTTAGATATAGATGGTGATGGTCTATTATCATTTTGTGCTTGCCCTGATGTTGATAATGATGGTCTTATCTTAACACAAAATATTGAAATTGCTGTAGGTGCTCGAATGATTGCTGATTGTGCAGGTTCATCGCAATGTGATGTACCAGTATTTGGATTTGATGGAGAATGTTATTCAGCAGGATATTTAAAAGATGGCCAAATACCATTTTTCAAAATATATGACTCATCAGCTGATAGTTACTATTATGCATTTATTGAAGGAGATATTATAGATGCATGGACTGGTTTACCAGATGAGGATTTGGGTGCTTTTGAGTTAAATGGATATTTAATCGCAGATTCTTTAACGGTTACATTTGATTGTAATAATGATCTAGGTGGTACTGCATTTTTGGATAATTGTAATGTGTGTTCAGGAGGAAATACAGCTCATTTAGCTGATTCAGATATTGATTGTCATGGTGATTGTTTTGGTACTGCTTTTATTGATGGGTGTGGAGATTGTGTAGAGGGTAATACGGGTCTTGAAGAATGTCAGAATGATTGTAATGGAGATTTAGGAGGAACCGCATTTTATGATGATTGTTTAGTTTGCTCTGAAGGTAATACAGGTAATATTGCAAATTCTATAGAGTTATGTTTACAAGATGCATTGCTTGGTAATTTCAATCAGAGTTTATATCCGGATCTTGATTGTAATTGTGATTGTTTTGGTTCAGCTATTATTGATGATTGTGGTGTTTGTACAGGTGGTTTATCTGGAAATGCATTTAATGCAAATTTAGATTGTAGTGGCGTTTGTTTTGGTACTGCCGAGATTGAAAGCTATTGCTTGGACTTCGATGGTGATGGATTAGGATTACCATCTAGTAATATTGATTTATGCAATACTGATATTGTTGAAGACTGTTCTGGTGAAGATTGTTACGTTAGTGATTGTACCGATTTAGATGATAACTGTGATGCTAATTTATTTGAAATTGATTGTGCAGGTATTTGTGATGGCCCAAATGAAATTAATCTGTATTGTTTAGATGAAGATTTAGATGGGCTTGGTAATCCTAGTACAGAATTGGAAGAGTGCTCTGCTAATATAGATGAAGGCTATGTTTTAGATTGTTCAGATGTTGATGATTCAATTTCTTGTCCAAGTAATTTAATTGACGAATGTAATGATTGTATATGGATAGTAGGTGATGATCAGCTTGTTTGTTCTCAGGGTGATTTAATATTTGAACTGCTAGAGTGTCCAAGTGGATGGACCGAACCAAATCAAGCATGTCAAGAACCTACAGCCTATGATCAATCAATTTCATTGGATGAGGATTCATCAATCTTTATTGAATTATCTGCATTTGATCCATTGGGCCAAGATTTAATATTTGTTATTGACGAAGAATTTGCTCCAGAAAACGGAAATCTTGAATTATTTTCTAATAATGTTTATAAATATACTCCGAATGAAAATTACAATGGTTCTGACTTTTTTAGATTTTATGTAATAAGTCAAGATTGGGTATCAGAATCAGCATCTATATTTATTGATGTACTTCCAGTAAATGATGCTCCTGAGCTATCTCTAATAGAAAATATTGTTTTAAATGAAGGAGAATCAGTATTTATAACATTATCTGGTTCTGATTTAGATAATACTGAATTAGAATTTTCTATATCAGGTGGAAGTGAAGAAACAATTTTTGCTGAAATCTTAAATTCTCAAGTAACATTTTATGCATATGGAGATTTTAATGGATCTGTTGAATTTAATGCATTAGTTTCAGACTCTGATCTTACAGACTCACAAACATTTACTGTAACTGCACTTCCAGTAAATGATTTACCAGAATTCACTCAATCAAATATTGAATTTGAAATAAATGAAGATACAATTTTTGAATTTGATTTTTCAAGCTACGTTATAGATATTGAAAATGACGATTTATCTATAATTTTTGATTCAGCAAATGAAAGTTGTGAAGATTCAAATGGTGAAATTTTGTATGGAGCTTTAGAAATTAATAATCTGCAGCTGACTTACTCACCTTTTGCAAATATTTTTATAAATGAAAATGAGTGTTTAGAAAATATATCATTTAAAGTTTTTGATGGTACTGATTTATCTGAAGGTATATTTACTTTATCTATAAATATTCTACCAATTAATGATTCTCCAACAATTCAAGATATTGAAAATCAGATAATAGATGAAGATACATTCCTTGATATTGAGATATTAGTGACTGATATAGATAACACTAATTTAAATATAAGTGTATCTGAAATTGATAATGGAACAGTATCTATTGAAAATAATTTTTTATATTTATATCCTGAGTCAAATTTTAATGGAGTAATTCCTAATATTGAAGTTATAGTATCTGATGGTGAATTATCTGATTCGACATCGTTTAATGTTACAGTAAACTCAGTTAATGATGCACCTGTGTTAACACAGATTGAATCACAGTCTATTGATGAGGGGGGTGTTTTAGAGTTAACCTTATCAGCCACAGATATTGATGCAG
>Ga0209036_1000644_pt1 | contig 15149 bp, 11 predicted proteins | sample MarorgKNORR_S2LV_3_FD_188222 | JGI IMG/M metagenome (GOLD analysis project Ga0209036, IMG submission 188222) | Marine microbial communities from the Southern Atlantic Ocean, analyzing organic carbon cycling - DCM_A/KNORR_S2/LV (SPAdes) (version 2) | ecosystem: Environmental > Aquatic > Marine >... | reverse complement strand
GGACGCGTCAATGGGTTTGGAACACCAACCAACTAAGCCGTGCGACGTTGCCGAAAGATTTGGCCTCGCTGACCAACGCGCAGTGGCGTGGAAAGGTGGTGATCGCGCTGCCGTTGTTCGGATCCACCGCCACCCATTTTCAGGTACTGCGCCAGCAATGGGGGAAGGCGCGATGGCGCGACTGGTGCCGGGCGTTGAAGGCGAACGACGTGATGACCGTGGACGGCAATTCGGTCGTGGTACAACTCGTGGGGCGGGGAGAGGTGGCGCTTGGCCTGACCGACTCGGACGACGTTCGTGCCGGATTGAAAAACGGCCTGCCGATTGCCGGTCAGTCTCTTTCGCAGGATGGGTTTTCGATTCGCAACTCGATCGGCTACGTCGCCGGCTCGCCGCGGCCCGGCTTGGCCAAGCGCTTGGCCAAGCACCTGCAGTCGCAGCCGGTGATTGATGCGCTGGTCGCAGCCGGAGCACTGGATCCGGGGACATCGGGTGCTTCTGCCACGATCGTCTGGCCAGACGTGGTCGCTGAAAACGAACGCGCGGTTGACGAACTGAATTCCATCTTCCTCGACTAAATGAGCTGGGGACTGCTGCTCAACAGTTTTGGGCTCGCGACACTGGTTTCGTTTTTCGCAATGGCCATCGGTTGGGTTGTGGCCGTTTTTCTGGCGGCAGCTTCCGGGCGCTGGCGCGTTGTTGTGTTGTGCGGATCGTTGGCCGCTTTTTCACTACCTCCATTTTTGGTGGTGAACACGTGGCTGAGTTTGCTCGGCAACGTGGGGTTATTGAAACCGGTGCTGCCGCTGGACATATACTCATTTGGCGGCGCGGTGTGGGTGCTGACGCTGATGCTTTGGCCGGTGCCGTGCCTCTTGTCCTTCGGCGCTCTCAAGCGACTGATGCCGGAGTTGCTGGATGCGGAGCCGGGGCTGGCTGGCTGGCCGTTGGTGAAAGGAGTGCTGCTCCCACTGTCGAGGTCGGCGCTGATGCAGTCGGGGGTCATCGTGTTTGCCTTGGCGTTTAACAACATCGCCGCGCCGGCGATCCTGCAGGTAAATGTTTTTCCGGCGAAATTCTGGGTGGAATTCAGCTCAACCTATAATTTCAAGTTGGCTTGGCAGTATGGCTGGGTGCTGGCGCTGTTGCCGTTGGCGGTACTGTTGATTTTTCGCGGACGCGAGATCGCCTGGCCGTGGGAAAGTCAGGGGGTGCGCCCGGAGATTCTCGCAGACCGGCTTGGCGGGGCGTTTCACCGCACGGCAGTCAGCCTGGCCTGTTGCGCTGTGGTTTTGTCATTGCTGCTTCCGCTTGGCCATTTGCTGCTCGATGGCCGGACGTGGTCGGGTTTTCCCGATGCCATTCGCGCCGGGTCGCGGTCGATTTGGAACTCATTTTGGTTTGCCTCCTTGGCCGCGCTGCTGGTGGCCTGGGTGGGTGCACTGACGAGCGATCGGAAGGGATGCCGACTGGCTTGGCTTTTGTTTTTTTTGCCGGGAGTGCTGCTTGGGGTGGTGCTAATCTCTGTGTTCAATCGGCCCTGGCTTGGCTGGTTTTATGGCGGCAGCGGGGTGGTGATGGCGGCGCTTGGGTTGCGGTACTTCGCGCTTGGCTGGGAGGGGATGCGCTTGGTCAAGCGCTCGGTGGATGCCGATCTCCAAAACGTCACCGACCTCTCCGGCGTGTCGGGGTGGCAGCGTTGGCGACACCTGTTTTTGCCGCAGGCCGGCTGGGCCATGGCGGCAGTCTGGTACGTGGTCTATCTGCTATGCCTGTGGGACACGGAGACGGTGGTGCTGATCGTGCCGCCCGGTGGCGAGACGCTGGCGCTGCGGGTGTTCAACCTGCTGCACTATGGTCACCATTCGCAGGTGAATGCGCTTTGCCTCATCCTGCTGCTGCTCGCTGTGCTGCCGCTATTTGCCGGGGCAGTGGTCTCATTTTTGGTCAAACGCCGAAGCCAGTAAAACAGCCCACTGCTCACCGCTCACTTTTCCGCTATGCAGTAGAGATATTCCTTGCCGCGGAGGAAGAGTTGTTTGCCGGCGATCGCCGGGGAGCAGTCGAATTTCTCGTCGAGTTCGTTGGTGGCGAGCACCTCGAGTTTGGCGCTGTCTTTCAACACGGATACCCCACCGTTTCGGCCGGCGATGTAAACTTTTCCGGCCGCGCTCACGGGTGAGGCGTAGACGCCGCTAATGCCCTCGAGTCGTTCACCCTCGACCAGCGATTTGCCGGTCTTGGTTTCGCGGACGGAGAGGATGCCGTTGTTACCGGCGAGATACCAGATGCGGCCGTTGCTCAGGAGCGGGGAGGGCACATACGGTGTGCCACGATCGGCGCTCCACAGCACGGACTTGCTCCCGGTCAGGTCGCCACTACCACCCAGCTTGATCGCCGCCACGTAGGCCCCGCGAAAGCCGCTCATGGCGTAGGCGGTGTTTTTGTCCGCGACGATGGAAGGGATGGCGCTGACGGTCTGGCCACCACATTCCCAGAGCAGTTTGCCGTCGCTGAGTTGATAGCTGCGGACAGCGGTGGCGCCATTGACGAGAACCTGAGTGACGTCATCGTGCGTGATGACGAGCGGGGTGCACCAGCCTGTGGCTTCCTTGCGTTCGCGTTTCCACTTCACCTTGCCGGTCTTTTTGTCGAGGGCATAGATGTGTGAGTCGTCCTCCTGATCCCAAAGCAGCACGATGGTGTCGCCGTGCAGGGCGGGGGAGCTGCCCTCGCCAAAACTGTTCCGTGTGCGCATGTCGCCAAAGTCCTTCTTCCACTGCACCTTGCCTTTCATGTCGTAACAGTACAGGCCTCGTGAGCCGAAGCTGACGATGATGTTTTCCCCGTCGGTGACCGGGGAGGCCGAGGCGTAACCGTGATCGCGGTGATGACCCTCGTGGGGCACTGCCGTGGTGGCCACACTGCGCCATTTTTCCTTGCCGCTGTTTCGGTCGTAGGAGATCAGCACGAATTGAAATTCCTCGGTGGGCTTGCGGCTGCCGCCGAATCCACCACGACTGCGGCCGGAGCGCCCACCGCGTCGACTGCGTTCGCCACCGCGATCCCGGCTAAATTGCCTTCGAAACTCGTCGCGGAGTGCGTCGCGCTCGGCCTCGTTAAGCTCGCCGTCTCCGTCCTTGTCAAACCGCTTGATCATCTCCTCCCGGTTGAAGCCGCCGCCGCCAAAACCGCCGCGACCCTCCCGGCCGCCGCGTTCGCTGCGCTCACCCCGATCGCTTCTGCCCGGGGGGCGTTCGCCGCCACGTCCCTCGGGCCGCGGGCCGCGCTGCGAGCTGCGACTGCCTCGATCGGCGGACGAGCCACCCTCGGGGGCGGCTACTTTTTTGCCGGTGGTAACAGCGGTCAGGATGAACACCTGATCCTCCCAAACCACCGGGGTGGAGCTGCCCGAGCCGGGCACCTTGATTTTCCATTGGACATTTTTTTCCTCGGAAAACTCGGTGGGCGGATTGCCGCCCGGGGCCACGCCGTTGGCCTGTGGGCCACGCCATGTGGGCCAGTTTTCCGCAGAAACAGTCGTGCCTGCGCCGAGCAGCGTCAGGCCAAGCCAGAGATGAATCGAGTGTTTGATTTTCATTTCGGTCCAATCGTCAGACGCCGTTCGTTGCTCAAAGGTTTCAAAAAAAGCAGCGCGGCATTTCCAATCCGGCGTCGGACAGGTAGCCTGCGCGGCGATGACGGTTGAGGAAAACCTGGCCGGTGGCGAGGTACGCTACGTGGATCGCCACGACGGCGGGTTGAAAACAGAAGCCATTTATGGCGAGCGGGGTTTGCGCTGGGTGTACGGCAATCCGCTTGGCCGGCTCACGCAGTGGCTTTTGCTCCGCCGATGGATTGTCTCCGCCTGGTACGGGCGCAAGATGGACGAAGTCAAAAGCTACATTCGCATCGCGCCATTCATCGAGAAGTACGGGCTGGACGAGTCTGAGTTTGCCGAACCTGCGAGCGAGTATGCTTCGTTTAACGAGTTTTTTTATCGCAAACTCAAACCGGAGGCGCGGCCGGTGGATGAGAAGGCGGACTCGGTGGTGTTTCCTGCCGATGGCCGGCACATGGTGTTTGCGGACATCTCCGCGGAGGACAACTTTCTCGTCAAGGGCCAGTCGTTTGATCTGCAACGATTCCTCGGAGACGCCGACTTGGCCAAGCGCTACGAGGGCGGCTCGATGCTGCTCTCGCGTTTATGCCCGGTCGATTACCACCGGTTCCATTTTCCCTGCGCCGGGGAGGCTGGGATACCCCGTTTAATCAACGGCTGGTTGTACTCGGTGAACCCCATCGCGCTCATCACGAGGCCGACGATTTTTTGGGAGAACAAACGCATCGTGACCGCGATCGACACGCCGTCGCTTGGCCAAGTGCAGTTTGTCGAGATCGGCGCGACGATGGTGGGCAGCGTGCGTCAAACCTATATGCCGGGCGATACGGTGGCCAAGGGCGACGAGAAGGGATATTTCGCCTTCGGCGGCTCGAGTGTGGCGGTGTTGTTCGAGGAAGATCGAGTGCAGTTTGACGCCGACCTGCTGGAAAATACAGCCAGGGGCTTCGAGACCTACGCCCGTGTCGGCGAACGGATGGGCCAAGCGCTTGGCCAAGCGTGATCGGATGAGGGTGAACTTTTTCAGCCATTTGTATAGAGTCCGTTTTTTGGACTTGGCCCGATCATGATCCCGAGGTTGCTCATTCTTTTTATCCTGATCCCACTGGTGGAGTTGTTCCTGCTTGTGGCGGTGGCCTCCCGCATTCAACTACCGGCAACCATCCTGCTGGTTGTGTTGACCGGTGCGTGGGGCTGGTACCTCGCCAAAAGTCAGGGATTGTCCATCCTCGCGAAAATCCAATCCGAGATGGCAGCCGGCCGGGTGCCAACGGCGGAGTTGGTGGACGGGCTGTTGGTTTTGATTGGCGGTATCGTGCTGCTGACCCCGGGCCTGCTGACCGACCTGGTCGGCTTTGCGCTGATGGTGCCTGGGATTCGTGCGATCCTGCGCGAGCGTGTGAAGGCGAGGTTCGCCTCGCAGATTGGTAACTTCAAAATGCACCCGCCCGGAGGAGCGGGCCCTCGACCCGGCGACGAGCGGCCGAAGAAAAACGACGACGTCATCGACGTGTAATAATTGTCGAATGCGCTTGGCCAAGTGCGGGGGAGTTTCAAGATTTGAGCAAGGCATCCGGTTGACGCGGCAGCGTCGTGGAGTGCGGCGCTGTGCGCCGCTTTGACGATGCCGAAAAGCGGTGTCGCCGCTTCGCTCTGCCACCGCAATCCAAAGAGCGCTTGGCCAAGCGCGGGCCTTTTCGAACCGCGAATGGACGCCAAGGTGCGCGAACCATTTTCCTTCTCCCACTCGGGGGAGAAGGTGGCCGTAGGCCGGATGAGGGGGTGGCCACCCGGCCACCAAACACCTCCAGTATTGGTTTCACGCCGGCGCTGTGATATTCCCCCCGCCGTTACGACACGCAACATATGAGAGAACTGGTTATCGGTATTGATAGTGGGACGCAGTCGACCAAGGCATTGGTGGTGGATGCGAAAAACGGCAGGGTACTTGGCGAAGGCGCCAAGGCGTACGGCCTCATCGACGGCCTGCCTGCCGGTGCCAAGGAGCAGCATCCGGCCGACTGGATCGATGCCACCGAGTCGAGCATCCGCGCCGCGCTCAGGCAGGCCAAGGCCACGGCGGCTGAGGTACGCGCGATCGGGGTAAGCGGCCAGCAGCACGGCTTCGTGCCGCTCGACAAAAAGGGGCAGGTCATTCGCCCGGCTAAGCTGTGGTGCGACACCTCCACGGCCGACGAATGCGACGCGATCATGGCCAAGCTCGGCGGCCTCAAGGGCGCGGTCAAGGAGTTGGGCAACGCGGTGCTGCCCGGGTTCACCGCCGGGAAAATCCTTTGGTTGAAGAAACATGAGCCGAAAAATTTCAAGCGGCTGGCCACGGTGCTGTTGCCGCATGATTACCTGAACTATTGGCTCACCGGCAACGCCGTGATGGAGTACGGCGACGCCAGCGGCACGGCGCTGCTCAACGTCCGCACGCGCAAGTGGTCGAAGAAGACGCTCAAGGCGATCGACGCCGGTCTGGAGGCTAAGCTGCCCAAGCTGATCTCGAGCGATCAATCAGCCGGTACACTGCAGGCTTCCACGGCCAAGCGGCTGGGGCTGAGCACCGGCGTCGTGGTCAGTGCCGGTGGCGGCGACAACATGATGGGCGCGATCGGCACCGGCAACACGAGTCCGGGAGTCGTAACCGCGAGCTTTGGCACAAGCGGCACTATCTACGCTTGTGCTGGAAAACCAGTTGTGGATCCGAAAGGTGAAATTGCTGCGTTTTGTGATTCAACTAACCGCTGGCTACCGCTGCTCTGTACAATGAACGTTACAGTCGCCACTGAGTTGATCCGTAGGGATTTCAAGTGGACTCATGCTCAGTATGAGTCTGCTGCGCGAAAGGCTCCAGCCGGATCGGATGGTCTGATGTTGTTGCCATACCTTGAGGGAGAGCGAACGCCCAATGTGCCGGATGGTACAGGTGTTTATTTCGGTGTCCGTGCTAAAACATTTACCGAAAAACATTTTGCCCGAGCCACTATGGAAGGCGTAACCATGGGAATGAATTATGGTCTGCGTCGGCTCAAGAAACTGGGTATAAAGCCGACACAAATTCGCGCGACCGGTGGAGGCTCGCAGTCTAAGCTCTGGCGGCAGATAATGGCAGATGTGTTCAATGCACAAGTTGTGACACTAAAGGTGGGTGAGGGTGCTGCCTACGGCGCAGCTCTTCAGGCTTTATGGAGTCTTCGAAACAATCAAGGAGACAGGGTTGGAATAGAGGAAATTACAAATCGATTTGTAAGGTTAAATAAACGCGAAACTACCGAACCTAACGTCGAAAACGTTTCTATTTACCAAGATGTACAAGATCTACAGAGTAAGCTGTCAACCTCACTCAGGTCTTCGTTTCAATTGCATAGGAAATTAATTAACCAAGACAACTGTTTTTAGATTTGGTTTACTGCTGATTATTCCAATCAAAAACATAAAGGCGATTAAGACTTCTAATCATCATTTTCTTACCCTGTATGCCTAGATGAGCCCAGGATTCGCCATCTACAATTTCGCGTTCAGACAGAATATTTAATTTTTCAGGGTCCGCCTTGATCAAATAAAGAATTCCTTTTTGGTCCAGTGCTAGGATCTTATCTCCATTAACCACCAAGCTCATGTATTTACCAAAACTTTTAGAGCTAACCCATTGTTCTTTACCAGTTTTAAGATCATAACAAGCAAAGCGATTGCTTCTTAGGTGTAAATAAGCTTTACCGTTATATTGAACAGGACTGCACATGTAACCTTGGGAATTATTTTTCCACTTTATATCGGTAGCCCATTCATCCTTGCTTTTTGTTACACTAATAAAAGAGGAACCTCCGCCATATGTGCTCGTAAAAATTCCGTCCTCAAAAGCCAAAGGAGTCAAAATGTTCATACCTCGGAATGCTTTAATAGGCCTATCCCACAATACTTTCCCATCCAAACGGTTAACTCCATTCAAATGAGATCTGGTTTGAACTAGAATTAAATCATTATTGTTTATTTTTGCTAAAGTAGGAGAAGAAAAGGCGCTGCCATACATACCACCTTTGTCATTCAAGGCCCGCCACACAACGGTACCTGTTTCCTGTTCGATCTTACTAAAACTTGCTCCAGCTTGCACATAAACATACTTCTCGTCGACTAGTGGGGAACTGGCGAAACCAAAATCAGGGAGCGGGGTGTCATATTTTTTTGGAAAATTTATTTCCCAAATTATTTTTCCGGTTTTGGCATCGAGGCAAAGCAAATGGTCGCGCATTCCACCTACAAAAACTTTTCCATTAGCAACTGCAGGAGTGGAGCGTATCCAACTTCCATTTCTTGCCGCAAAAAAAGGAACCTTCATTTCCCCGGCCCAAGTCTGTTTCCATTTCAGTTCCCCATCTTTGAGATTGTAGGCAAGAACAGATTCTTTTCCTTTGGTGGATTCTGTGGTGAATACATATTGGCCATCACTGATAGGCCCGGAATAGCTCGCGCCCAATTTATCGGTAGACCATGATTCTTCTAAATTGCTCTCGTTGAGAGAGTTTGGCCATGGAGAGCCTTTAAAGCTTCCATCTGTATGATTCCCTCTCCATTGATTCCAATCCGACGCCAAAGGATCAATGCTCCCAAAGTTTAAAAGAGCAAAAGTCAATCCAATTGTAAGTGCCCTTAAAGAATTCTTGAATTTGGATTTGTTTTTTGGACAATTTGCTTTTTTCTCTTTGAGAATAAGAGAATTTAGTTTTTGTTTAATTTTTGACATGAACAGGATTTTGTTTTTCTTCTGCGCGGCATTGTTAATCCCTTTAAAGGGAATTTCAAGCAACAACACGCCTAACATATTATTCGCATTTGCTGATGATTGGGGCAAATACGCTAGCGCATATGCTAAGGTTGAAGAACGGTCGAGTGCGAATTCGGTCGTCAAGACACCGGTGTTCGATCGCATCGCAGACAACGGTGTACTGTTCAAGCACGCGTTCGTCACCGCGCCGTCGTGTACGCCATGCCGAAGCTCGCTACTTTCCGGGCAGTACTTTTTCCGCACCGGCTTGGGCGCGATCCTGCAGGGAGCCAAGTGGGATCCGGTGATCCCGTCGTTTCCGCTGATGCTGCGCGATGCCGGTTATCACATCGGCGAGACGTACAAGGTCTGGACGCCCGGCACACCGCGGGATGCCCCGTATGGCGCGGGCGAGTTTGGCTACGAGAAAAGCGGCAACAGGTTCAATGGGTTTTCGCAGGTGACAACCAAGCGCGTGACCGATGGCATGTCGGTGGAGGCGGCCAAGCAATTGCTCTACGATGAGGTGATGGGCAATTTCAATTCGTTCCTCGACGCCCGCGAGGGTGACAAGCCGTTCTGCTACTGGTTTGGCCCGACGCTCGTGCATCGCAAGTGGACAAAAGGCTCCGGCAAGGATTTGTGGGGCATCGAGCCGGACGATCTCAAGGGCAGGCTGCCGAAGTTTCTGCCGGACGTGCACGAGGTGCGGCAGGATTTTGCCGATTACCTCGGCGAGGTGCAGGCGTTCGACACTGCGCTTGGCCTGATACTCAAGCGGCTTGAGGCGATGGGCGAACTGGACAAAACGGTCGTGGTCATCAGCGGCGATCATGGCGCGCCCGGTTTTCCGGGCGGCAAATGCAACTTGTACGACTTCGGCGTGCAGGTCCCGCTGGCGATTTGGTGGCCCGGAAAACCGGGCGGTCGCGTGGTCGATGATTTCGTGAACCTGATGGACTTGGCACCGACTTTCCTTGAGATTGGGGGTGTTAAGCGTCCGAAGGTCATGACCGGCCGCAGCCTCGTGCCGATTTTGAAATCCAAAAAACAGGGGCTGGTCGACAAAAAACGCAACTGGGTGATCACCGGCCGCGAGCGGCACGTGGCTAAGGCTCGCGAGGGAATGTTGCCGTATCCGCAACGAGCCCTTCGCACGGAGGAGTTCTTGTACATCATCAACTTCGCGCCGGACCGCTGGCCTATGGGTAATCCGTACAACCTCACGAAGGACAGCACCCCAGAGCATCGGCAGCTGGAGCACAACACGTTCATTACCTATGGCGACCTTGATGCCAGCCCGACCAAGGCGTGGGTCATCGAGAATCGCAACGACGAAAAGTGGAAGTGGTTCTACGACTACGCTTTTGCCAAGCGCCCTCGCGAGGAGTTGTACGTGCTGGCTGATGACCCAGATCAAATCAAAAACGTGGCCTATGACGAAAAGTACGCTGCCGCCAAGCGGAAGCTCAATAGGCAGTTGATGAGCCGGCTGAAAAAGGCCCTCGACCCGCGCGTGCTCGGCGATGGCTCCACCTTCGACAAGCCGCCGTACGTGGCCGCCCCGCCAAAGCGCCGGTAGTTATTATGGCGGCTTGTGCGTCCGACAGGGCGTTTTTTGTAACAATATCTGGTTCTGTGCGTTTTATAGCCTCTCATGAAAACAAGGCTAATCACGCTTTTTACCATTCTGTTCGCCGCGATCGCTTGGCCAAGCGCTGCGGCCAAGCGGCCCAACGTGGTGTTCATTTTCACAGACGACCAGCGACCGGACGCGTTTGGTGCGGTGGGCAATCCGGACGTCAAGACGCCCAACATGGATCGCCTGTTCAACGACGGATTCGTTTTCAAACAGGCGTACATCCAGGGCTCAATGACCCCTGCCACCTGCCTGCCCAGCCGCGCGATGCTCATGAGCGGCAAGCCGCTGTTCCGCGCCCCGATGCGGCTCGACTCCGGCACGATCCTGCCGCAGGCGTTGCGAAAGGGCGGCTACCACACCTTCGCCACCGGCAAGTGGCACAACGGCGAGTTGTCGTTCGAGAACAGTTTCGACGAGGCCGAGGGGGTGTTTTTCGGCGGGGCGGCCCGGTCGCACATCGGCGTGCCGGTGCATCGCATGATCGCAGGGTTGATGGTGCCGTACGATTCAGGTGAGTCCTTTTCGACTGAGTTGTTTGCGGATGCAGCGATTGAGTACATCGAGAGCCGAGCGAAAATCGACAAGCCGTTTTTCTGCTACATCCCAGTAACCGCGCCGCATTCACCGGTGACGCCCCCGGGCAAGTGGGCCACGATGTACGATCCCGAAAAAATCACCCTGCCGCCCAACCATGTCGCGTTGCGGCCGGATCTCGCTGAGTCGCCCCGGGGTGGCAGTCGACGCGGCGGAGGCCGTGGGGGCCGTGGCCGGGGTGGGGATGAAAATGAAAACGCCTCGCCGGTGGAGCGTGCCAAACGGGATTACGCGAAGTATTACGGGCTGATTTCGCACCTCGACCATCACATTGGCCGCATATTTGATTCACTCAAGAAAACCGGTCAGGCGGAAAACACTATCGTTGTTTTGGCGACCGACCACGGCATGTCGAAAAGCAGCCACGGTGCGAGCGGCAAAAACAATGCCTACGAGCACACCTCGCGGGTGCAAATGGTTTTCAGCGGGGGACTTGTACCCAAGGGCTCATCGGATGCATTGGTTTACCTTTATGACATTTACCCGACGCTGTGCGGTCTCGCCGGGTTGCCTGTGCCGGAAGGAGTCGAGGGCAAAAATCTGGCCGGAGTCATCCGCGGTAAATCTGAAAAAGTTCGAGACCACCTATTCACCGCGTACATGCAGGATCAACGCACGATCCGCGATGATCGGTGGAAACTGTTCTACCGCCAGGGCGAGGATCGGGTGGCGTTGTACGATTTGAAAAATGATCCTCACGAATTGAACGACTTGGCCAAGCGCCCCGAGCATGCCGAGCGAATAGCCGAACTCAAGGTGGCCCTGGCCAAGGCACGGGCAGAATACGGCGACACCGACGAGGCCGTGACCCGTTTGATGCGCAGCCGCGGAGGTGGTCGCTCCACTGGGCGGCTCGGTGGTCGGACGGGTGGCAGGCCAAGCGGACGTCTCGGGGGGGGGGCGCGTGGTTCGGTCGCCGAGTTGCCGAGCGTTGATGCGCCTGCTTTGGCCAAGCGCTTGGCCAAGGGATTCATGGCGCATGCTAAGGCCAAGGACAGCTTGGCCAAGCGCGAGTTTGAATCGGCATGGCTCGGTCTCCATTCGAATTGGAAAGGGGACGATCCCGCCGCTGGCCGACGTGAGTTGATAGCCGGTTTTGCAACGCTCCTCGGCATTGAGTCGAACCGTCAGGGGGCGCCTGCACCGGACGCCTTCACGGCGGCACGGGCTTTCAATTACTCTACAGACAGCGATGGCGACCGGGAAATCACCCCGGAGGAGGTGCAGGTTGCCGTAAAAAAATGGTCGACCGAAGGCGATAAAAATAACGACGGAAAACTCGACACCACCGAAACAGCCACCGTCATCGAGGGTTTTTTCAAAAACCTCCCTGCAACCCGTGGTACCCGTGGCGCCCGTCGCCCAACCGGCCGAAGGTGACTTGGGGCTTTGGGCTTTGGGCGCTGAGTTGAGCCTATGTCCGACTGCGCCAAGTTTTTTATCCCGGAGGGATTAAATTCTGCAGCCCAAGGTTGAACGCAGTTTCTAGCCTGGGAAACCGCAGTGCAAACAAATCAACCCTGACAGGGTTGCACAGCGGTGAAGTTCAACCCCGTCAGGGTTGTATTGATGTGGGTCATTTCTACCCAAGGTAAAACCTGCGGTTTCAACCTTGGGCTTCAAACTGCAATCCCTTCAGGATTTCTCATGATGAAAAGAAACTGAACAGATTTCTTTCATCAAGGCGCGTGCTTCATTAAAACGGGGCGCGTAGCAAAGATGGCAAAAATTGTCTATGGCATTTCCGGCAGTGGATCCGGGCATTCCTCCCGGGCGCGGGAGATGATGACGCACCTCCGGGCACAGGGGCACGAGATTCTCGGCGTGAGCTATGATCGCGGTTTCCGGAATCTCAAGGACGATTTCGACATGTTCGACGTGCCGGGATTGCACATCGTCGCGATCCAGAATCGGGTCAGCAAACTGCAGACGGCGATCAAAAATCTCAAGTCGCTGACCGGTGGCATCTCAAAGTTTCGTGAGTTCAAGGAAACGGTTTTTAACTGTTTTCAGCCGGACATCGTGCTGTGTGATTTTGAACCGTTGACCGCCTACATGGCCACGCACCGCGACCTGCCGCTGGTGAGCATCGATAACCAGCATCGCATGCGGTACATGGAGTATCCCTGCCCGGCGCCACTGCGAAAGGACGCGCTCGTCGCCGAGACGGTGATCCGCGCCTTTGTGCCCAAACCGGATGTCTCCCTCGTGACCACGTTCTTTTTTGGCGATGTCAAAAACGATCGCACGCTGCTGTTTCCGCCCATCTTGCGGCAGGCGGTGTTCGACGCGAAGCCAAGCGACGAGGGGCACATCCTCGTTTACTTCACTCAGGAGTTTGAGTCGTTCATGGGAATGCTCCGGGAATTCCCGCGCGAACGATTTCTCGTCTATGGCGCGGGACGGGAAGGGGAGGAGGGCAACCTGACATTTCGGCCATTCAGCCTCGACGGATTCCTCGCGGATTTGGCCTCGTCCAGAGCGGTGATTTCCACTGCGGGCTTCACGCTGATGACCGAGGCGCTGCATTTGCGCAAACCGATGCTGGCTCTGCCGATGGGCGGCCAGTTTGAGCAGGAGTTGAACGCACACCTGCTCGAAGATCTCAACTACGGCAAAAACGGCCGCGCGGCGGACAGCGAATCGATCGGTGATTTTCTCTATCGACTACCTGAGTACCAGGCGGCACTTGAGAGTTACCCCGCGCAGGACAACAGCGCGATCCTCGCCAAACTGGACGAGCTGTTGGCCGACGACTGCACCCTGGCCAGAGAGTACCACGAAAAACGCCGTTCCAAAGCGGAGCCAAGTGATGCCGAATAAAACAAGTGCTTGGCCAAACGGACTAACCCCTGACCCCTCACCCCTTTACCCTTCAGAGACAAATCCCTTGTAATAACAGTCACGCCTGCGATGTTCGGCTGGTTATGAAATCATTGATTAAGTGCGTTCTCACCCTCGGCGTGGTTTTCGTGGCGCTTGGCCAAGCGCCCGAGGCACAGGAAAACAGCGAGCGAAAGGTCACCGACTACAAGAAAATGGCCGGGCTCGACCTGACGCAGTTCACCGAGAAACAGCAGGCAATCATCCTCAAGCGGGCCAACTCGGAAGGCTGCGATTGCGGCTGCAAAATGACCGTGGCAGAGTGCCGCAACGAGGACTCCACCTGCAGCAAGGGCGCCCGGCTCGCCGAGGCCATCCTCAAGGATGTCACCGGTGTCGTCGTAAAAGTAAAGTTACCCCAGAAGAAGACGGACAACCGAATCGGCCAGCCGCTCGACATGAAGTTCACTGCGGTGGACGGCACCAAGGTCGATCTCGCCAAGATGAAGGGCAAAGTTGTGTTGGTCGATTTTTGGGCCACATGGTGCGGTCCCTGCATCGCCGAGTTGCCAAGCGTCAAGAAGACCTACAAGAAACTGAATCCGAAAGGATTCGAGATCATCGGTATCTCGCTCGACACCAAGGAGAGCGCCCTCAAGCGGTTCATCGAAAAGGAAAACATGCCGTGGCCGCAGTTCTTTGATGGCAAGGGCTGGAGCAACAGCCTCGCCAAGAAGCACGGCATCCGCAGTATACCGGCCATGTGGCTGGTGGATAAGCAGGGCAACCTCGTCGACCTCAACGCCCGGGCGAATCTCGAGCAAAAAGTCGAGGATTTGCTTGGCGCCCCTACGCCCGAGGTGAAGTAATTTATGGAGCGCACCGGCAGAACGAAGCGGCGACGACGCTTTCCCGCTTGATTGGATTGGTTGTAACCGCGCACACAGAACCGGGAACCGCTAAACAGATCAAAGCGGTGTCGCGCTGCGCTTGCCACCGCACTCCATAATTGGCCAAACGCTCGTTTTGATCTTTAACTTGGATCGTAACCCATGATCGATTCTCCCATCCGGTCGCCCCGGGCCAAGCTCGGCGGCCTGCATCATCTAGGGCGATTGTTTGACAAGATACGAAGCGACCTTGCCGGAACGCTGCCGAAGGAATACCGCGAAAACCTCGGCTTGTCTGTTGGGTTGGACGGTTTCCTTTGCGGCTTCCTCGGGGTGAAATTCGAGGACGTCCGCCAGAAGGTTTTCGAAGGATTGAGCGATGAAGAGTTGGTCGAGTGGTGTTTTACCAACGGCCTTCGACCGAACCCGATGCAGCGGCGAATCTGGAACGGGTTTTCCGAGAAATTTGGCTGGCGCGATATGGCAACCTCCGCCATCGAGATCTTCAAAGAGGGGGACGGGCTGGAGAAGCGTGAGGACATACTTACCGCCTTCGACCTCATCGACGAGCAGGAAGGCCGGTCGTAGAATGACTAATGCCAAGCGTTTAGCCTAGCGGGCAAAGCGGGTTTGTTTTTGGGGTATGCTAGGATTTTGGGTTGAATGGAAAATCCACTTGCAAGGTTGGGGGAGGTTTGGCAGGGTGCGCGGCCCTTTTCGGGGTGCGCCCGTAGATCAACTGGATAGATCGCATGGCTACGAACCATGAGGTTGGGGGTTCGAATCCTCCCGGGCGTACCATTTTTTTTC
>Ga0209036_1000639_pt1 | contig 15238 bp, 15 predicted proteins | sample MarorgKNORR_S2LV_3_FD_188222 | JGI IMG/M metagenome (GOLD analysis project Ga0209036, IMG submission 188222) | Marine microbial communities from the Southern Atlantic Ocean, analyzing organic carbon cycling - DCM_A/KNORR_S2/LV (SPAdes) (version 2) | ecosystem: Environmental > Aquatic > Marine >... | reverse complement strand
ATAGAACACTATCGGAAAAGAAATCGCAAGATAGAAAAGAAGATAGAACAGAAAATCCCGAAGGGTCGCAAGATCAATCGGGATTTTTGCTTTTTGCAGTGAAAATAAATCGAAATTAAAATTTAAATATGGAAATTTACTTAGTTGATGGTACTTACGAGCTATTCAGGGCACATTTTGGTTATCCAAGCAGGAAGACAAAAAAGGGAAAAGAAGTAGGTGCATTAAAAGGATACATAAACCACTTGCAATCCTTAAGAAAAAAATATGAATATATAGGTGTTGCATTCGATTCAAAGGTGGAATCTTTTAGAAATGAAATTTATAACGAATACAAATCTAGTAAAAATATTGATAAAGAAATATTAGATCAATTCCCTTTAGCTGAAAAAGTTACAGAATTACTTGGACTTACTTTATTACCAATGGACCATTACGAAGCAGACGATGCTATTGCGTCTGTATGTGAATTATTTAAAAATGAAAATGTAGAAATTATTATTGGATCATTAGATAAAGATCTAATGCAATGTCTAAATGTTAAAAATATTTCAATGTACTCCACCAGGTATAAATCTTTTACAACAGGAGATGATGTTTATAAGAAATTTGGTGTACATCCTCATCAAATACCAGATTTTCTGGCACTTGTTGGTGATTCTTCTGATGGCATTCCAGGTATGAATGGTATTGGTGAAAAGACTGCATCAGCACTACTTCAAGAGTATGAAAATATTGAGAACATTTATCAAAATTTAAATATCTGGAAAAACAATATAAGAAGTGGAGAAAGGCATGCAAACACAATTTTCGAAAACTATGAATTGCTTAAGCTATTTAAAAGTCTTACAACTTTGAGAGTGGACGTTAAAGTACCTAAGAAAATAGAAAAATATTCAATATCTAAACTCAGCTCCGATGAATTAGAAAAATTTTCTGCAAAATATCAACTCAATATTAATTTTTAAAATCTTTATATTTTTTTAAACTATTACTAGTCTCATATTGTGAAAAAGTTTGCATTTTTACTCGGTTTGTTTTTAGTCATGACACCAGCAATGTCTGCATTAGCTGATGATCATGTTGAGGAAAGTGAAACCCAACAGGGAACAATGAATGAGAACCTACCAGTACCTGCAATAGTTATAGAGGAACCACCAGAGCAGATAGAGGATGTAGCTTGGACTTACAGGTTTTTAATTCCAACTACTGTTGCGATAGCTACTCTGGTGATTCTTGGTAATGTCATCCAGTACTTCAGACAAGTAACAAGAAAAAGATACAAAGTTATAGAAAAATAAATTAGTCTTCTTGTAATGACTGAAATTGAAAATAAAATTACCAATTTACTTAATCCAACTCAAAACTATGTTGTTGCATTAAGCGGGGGTGTTGACAGCTCAGTTCTGCTCCATATAGTGCATTCTTATACATCAAATGTCAGGAGTGTTTTTGTTAATCACAATCAAAAAGATTCAGACAAACTTCAAAAATCAGCTGAGAATTTTGCTAAAGATTTAGGTATCGATCATTTGAATGTTGATACTCAATTAGATTCTGATTCGTCAGAAACAAAAATGAGAGATGCAAGGTACGAAGCATTATTCAATAACATGCAACAAGATGAAATTCTTCTACTGGGACATCATAATGATGATAGAGTAGAAACTTTTTTGATAAATCTGTTCAGAGGGACAAGACTCAAAGGCCTACTTTCTATAAAGCAAGAGACAAAAAGTATATTAAGACCACTAATTGACATTAAAAAATCTTCAATCATTAAATATGCTCAGGATAAAAAAATAAATTTTTTAGAAGACTCTACAAACAAAGACAACTCAATTTTACGGAATTGGTTAAGGAATGAAATTATTCCGAGCATTGAAAAGAATTTCAAAGGAGATTTAAATAACAAAATACAAGGTTTAATTTATGAAATAGATGAACTAACAAAAAATGATAAAAACCTAATTTCGTATATAAAAATTGCAAAAGGATATGTAGAAGTTCCAATTTCACTGATTAATAAGGACAACTCAGCCTCTTATTATTTGCTGTCAACAATATCTCAATATATTGGACAAAGCGGATTACAGAATTCCGATATCAAAAAAATATTTTCTGTCATTGAAAAAAATATCAGGAAAAGTTTTTTTGAAAATTGGGAAGTTTCAACTCAAAGTGGGCTTCTTATTTTTGTAAATAAAGAAAAATGGACAGGTAGTGGAGTTTTGCTAGAACCAAAAGGTTATTTTAATTTCGAAAAATACGATTCTATCGACACTTTAAATAATTGGTCTATATCATTACCAAAATACCTAGAAAATGAAATTTATTTTAGTGAAATTTCTGATGGAGATCTATTTAAAACAGGCAGTCATAATCAAAAAGCTGCTGAAATATTTCGAGCATATGGAGTAAATAAGTCACTTCGAGAGGTCTGGCCAGTTCTTAAACTGAAAGATACTATTCTATGGATACCAGGAATAAGAAAATCTAGTGAGGGAAACTGGTTGGAAACACAAAAAGATAAATTTATACTTAGTGCTTCTACAGAAAAGGTTAGTATTGAAAATTTCTAAAACTTTAATATCGCAAGAAGAAATAGAAAATAAAATTTCGGAAATTGCAGAAATAATAAATAGTAAGTATAAAGATGAAGAGCTTGTAATTATTGGAATTCTGAAAGGTGCTTTTATAGTTGTAAGCGACCTTGCTAAGCAACTTCAGATTGATGTTACCTTTGACTTTATGAGTATTAAATCTTATTACGGATCTAAATCTTCTGGACAAATTAAAATTATTAAAGATTTGGAGTATGACATTTCAAATAAAAATATTTTGATCGTCGAGGACATCTATGACACAGGATTAACTCTCTCAAGCTTAAAAAAATTACTTGAATCTAGAAATCCAAAAAGTATTGAAATTTTTAGCATGTTTGTTAAAAAAGGAGTTTCAAAAGACCCAATTGAAATCGATTACAGTGGATTCGAAATTGGCCCTGAATTTGTAGTGGGTTATGGTCTAGATTACAACGGAAAATATAGAGAATTGCCTTATTTGGCCGTTCTCTCTTAAATGTCAGTATTGCTTTTAAACCCAAGAGTATTAAATTAAAGAAGATGGATAAGAAAAAAGAAATGAATAAAAAAAATAACAATAAGTCATTTTTTATGTACTTTACTTTAGGACTACTTATCTTTCTTGGTGTACAGCAGTACAACTCTACGGTTAACGCACCTGAAAGCAAATCTTTTACTGCGTTTAAAAATGAAATTACTTCCGGCTCTGTAATAGAAGCCACAATAAAAGAACAATCAAATATGGTCGAATTTAAAATAGCAAATGATGAAACCATATATCAAACAGAATATCCAGAGGGTTTTGAAGGAGAAGTATTTCAACTCTTAGTTGATCAAGATATAGTCTTAAATACTGACACAGAGCCTGCAGGGTTTCAAGATTATGTTTTTGCATTTTTACCTTGGCTATTTCTTGCAGCATTTATGTTCTATATGTTTTCTCAAGTTAGATCAAATGGAAATCAGATCATGCAATTTGGTAAATCAAAAGCAAAAGAGCTCGATGAAGAAGCACCAAAAGTTACTTTTCAGGATGTAGCAGGTGTTGAAGAAGCTAAAGAAGAGCTAGAAGAGATAAAAGAGTTTTTGAAATCTCCAGAAAAATTTAACAAACTTGGTGCAAAAATTCCTAAAGGAGTTTTACTTGTAGGCCCTCCAGGAACAGGCAAAACTCTTCTTGCAAAAGCAGTTGCTGGGGAAGCTGGTGTTCCATTTTTTAGCATTTCAGGATCTGACTTTGTTGAGATGTTTGTAGGGGTTGGAGCAAGCAGGGTAAGAGATTTATTTAAAAAAGCCAAAGATTCATCTCCAGCGATCATATTTATTGATGAAATAGATGCAGTTGGAAGAATGAGGGGAGCTGGTCTTGGTGGTGGACACGACGAGAGAGAACAAACTCTAAATCAATTACTTGTTGAAATGGATGGTTTTGAAGCTAACCAAGGTGTAATACTTATGGCAGCAACAAACAGGCCAGACGTTCTCGATCCTGCTCTATTAAGACCTGGAAGATTTGATCGACAGGTAATCGTTGGCAGGCCTGATTTAGCAGGAAGAACTCAGATTCTAAAAGTTCACGCTAAAGATAAACCATTAGCAAAAAATGTTAACTTTGAAACTTTGGCTAAACAAACACCAGGATTTACCGGTGCTGATCTTGCCAATTTATTAAACGAAGCAGCACTACTAGCTGCAAGAAAAAATAAAAAAACTATAGGTATTGCCGATATCGAGAACTCAATCGATAGAGTTATGGCTGGTCCTGAAAAGAAAAGTCAAGTAATGTCAGAAGAGGAAAAGTTAATTATTGCCTATCATGAAACTGGCCATGCTTTAGTAGGCTGGGCACTTCCAAATGCAGATCCAATTCACAAAGTTACCATTATCCCTAGGGGAAGAGCGCTTGGCTATACTCAGGCATTGCCCGATAGTGAAAAGTATCTTTCATCTAAGGCTGAATTAAAAGACAGACTTGCAATGCTTATGGGAGGCAGAGTTGCAGAGGAGTTAATATTTGCAGACCCAACTACAGGAGCATCAAACGATATTGAAAAAGCAACAGATATTGCGAGAAGAATGGTGATGGAATTTGGTATGAGTGAAAAGCTTGGACCAATGCTTTATGGCAAAGGTTCAAATGAAGTATTCCTTGGTCGAGACTATGGAAGACAACAAGACTATTCTGACGAAGTCGCCTCATCTATAGATGACGAGGTAAGAAATTTATTGAATGACGCTCACATAATTGCTGGAAAAATATTAAAGAAGTTTAAAAAACAAATGGATGCAATGGTTAATTTATTAATGGAGAAAGAGACTATTAATAAAGATGAAGTAGCTGAAGTATTTAAAGCTATTAAAAAAGTAAAAATTCAGGGTACTGGTAAAAGCTTAAGGCTTGCCTGATGAGCGAAGTTCAAACTAACCTAATCCAGGCACAGGAATCTTTATTTTTCTTACTAAAAGAAATAACTGATAAAAGCGATGAAGAAATAAAAAATCTATCAATTAAGTTTTTAGACCAAGTTCAAAAAAAATTATCTAATAAAAGTGATGAAACACTTATTTTTGAATCACTAAAAGAAGTTAGACACAATCAACCTATTTATATAAATGGAATTTCATACATTAGCTTATGTGAACATCATATGATGCCTTTTCACGGCTCAGCAAGTATTGCTGTTTTCCCAAAGAAAAAGATATTGGGAATTTCAAAATTTAGTGATCTTGTAGGACATTTTTCAAACGACTTAACATTACAGGAAAAGTTAACTGAAAAAATTGCCTCGTTCATACACAAAACTTTAGATGCCGATGGAGTGTTTGTTAAAATGTCTGCAAAACATCTTTGCTCTGATTTATTGAATTCTCAAAATTCATCAGAGGAGGTCATAACTACATACTCAACAGGTGTGTATGAATTAGACTTTTCTTTAAGAAACGAAGCACTTTTAAACTTTTCTTAAAATTGACGGATTGGAATAATCTTTTAAATTCAGTTAACCAAAAAGTAATTGGAATTATTAATTCAACAAAGGATTCATTTACTGGTGACGGTGTTTTTGAAAACAAAGACAGACTGGGATTTTTATTAAAAACAGCAGAAGAAAAGGAAATAAAAATTCTTGATGTTGGTGGAGTTTCAACTAAACCCGGCTTTAAAGAAGTTAATTATGAACAAGAATTAAAAAGACTTAATTTTTTTATTTCTAATTATTTTGGAAAGTTTAAATTATCTGTAGATACGATGAATTATGAGATTGCTAGACATGCTTTAGAAAATAATTTTGAAATTGTTAACGATGTAAGTGGTTTCAATGATTTAAAAATGATTCAATTAATTATTGAAAAAGCTCCAAAGATTATTCTTGTACATAGGCACCCAAATTCATCTGATATTCAAGAAAAGATGAATTACAAAGATGTAGTAAAAGAAGTAAGAGATCATTTAGAAAAAAAAATAGAAAATTTAATTTCTCATGGAGTTGATAAAAACAGAATTTCTATTGATCCAGGATTAGGCTTTGGTAAATCAATGGAGGACTCTCAAAAATTATTTAAAAATCTAGAATATTTTTCCTTTGGATTTCCATTAGTTGTGGGTTATTCGAAGAAAAAATTTGCTCAAAATTTAGAGATGACAGATGAAGAACTTTATGACCATTGTATAAACTCTGGCGTTTCTTTGGTCAGGCTACACATAGCTTCTTAGTTTTACATTTAAGCTATTATGTAATTTACGGAGGTTACAATGGCTGGTTTAAAACCCAATGATTTTCATTGGATTATTGAAGGAAAACTAGCTGTTTCCGAATGCATTGGTGGCGGTGGCCTTACTCCTCGTAAAATAAGGAGGGAAGAAGAAATTCAGTGGCTAAAGGGACAGGGCATTAATGCTATTTTCTCTCTACTTGATTCAGACTTTAATCTTAAAAACTATCAAGAAGTAGGTTTTAGAACTTATCACTATCCGTTAAGTGATGACATTCCAAAAGAGTCTCTAAATGTTATTTTTGATGCAATCAAAGAAGCATTATCAGACAAGGATCGAAAGCTTCTAATACATCGAGAATTATTAGATGAACAAGTTCCGGGAATTCTTGCTGGTTATTTAATTTACTCTAAACTTTTGGACGATCCTATTTTGGCAAGAACCATACTTGAAAAAATATTAGAAAAACCACTTTCACCAAAAGCTATAGCTCTTATTCCCACTACATAAATAATGTCATTCGACATAAATATTTCTAAAATCAAGTGCTCTGGAAAACATGGAATTTATGATCACGAAAAACAAAACGATCAAGAATTTTTGGTAGATATTTATATCAATATTTCTGATTTTTCTGAAGACGATATTAACAAAACACTTAATTATGAGGAAATTGTTAATTTAGTCATAAAATTCGTAAACACAGAAAGCTATGATTTAATTGAAACTTTGGCAAAACAAATTTCTGAACAAATTGTATTTAAATACGCAAAAAATGAACCTATGTTTCAAGAAATTAAGGTTACAGTTCATAAACCAGATACAATTTTAAAAGATAGAACAGAGGGCATTTCGGTTTCTTATCGTGAAGAATTCAAATAGTATTTTCCTCTCCTTGGGCTCAAATATTGCTGATAAAGAAAGTAATTTAATTGATGCAGTAAGGCTAATTTCTAATTTTGCCAAGGTAATTAAAATCTCATCAGTCTACAAAACAGAACCACTACTTTACAAAGAACAAGATGATTTTTTCAATATTGTTATTGAAATTGAATATCAAGAAACAGCTAGAAATTTACTGGTAAAAATTAAGGAAATAGAAACGAAAATGGGACGAAAGAAAAATTTTAGATACGGACCAAGGTTGATAGACATAGATATTATATTTTTTAAAGGTGAAGAAATTAACGAAGAAGATTTAATTATCCCTCATTATGATTGGCAAAATAGACTTTTTGTTGTTGAGCCTTTATACGAGGTTTTAAATAAGCCTTTAGATAAATCTAGTTTTAAAATTTTTGGTCAAAAAATAACTAATATTGGTAAAATTAAAACTTAAGTACGGGCACCATTTTAGGGCACGATAATGACAAAAGTGATAAATACAATAAACAATGACATCTTGTCTGAAAACATTTGTTTTATTCCCACAATGGGAGCAATACATGAGGGCCACCTATCACTTGTAGATATTGGAAAAGAAACAAATTTAAAAACTTTGGTATCCATATTTCTAAATAGAAGACAATTCAATAATGATGACGATTTCAAAAATTATCCTATCGAGCTTGAACAAGATATTCAATTTTTGAAAAGTAGGGGTGTTGATTTTATTTTTCTCCCTCAGGAAAGCTATATTTATCCTGGTGAAGGAGTCCCTTCTATTGTTCCCAGTAAAGTGGGATCTATTCTCGAGGGAGCTTCAAGGCCTGGCCATTTTGAAGGAGTTTTAACTGTTGTAAATAGACTGTTTGATTTAATAAAGCCTAGCCATGCTGTGTTTGGGAAAAAAGATGCGCAACAATTATTTTTAATTAAGGACATGGTTAATCGGCTTGATTTAAATATTGAAATAATAGAAGGCGAAATATTTCGAGATATAAATGGCCTTGCTTTGAGTAGCCGAAATAAGCATTTATCACATGATGCTAAATTAATTGCAGCAAATATTTTTAAATCTTTACAAAAAGTGTCTAAAGAAATAAATTTAGGTAAAAGTTTTGAAGAATCTGTTGAACTAGGTATTAATTCACTTAATCAAAATGAAATAGATTTGGACTATCTTGAAATAGTGGATGAAGAAAATTTTAATTATCCAAATAAATACTCAAAGAAATTAAAGTTATTAACTGCAGCTTATGTTGAAAATGTAAGGCTGATAGACAACATTGATATAGAAATATGAAAAAAATAATAGCAATTGATATTGGAAATACTGAAACAACAGTTGGAATAGGGAACAAGGATGGCTGGGATTCTTACAGGTTTACTACTAGAGATGCAAACACTCCAGATGAATTGTTAGCACTTTTTAACTCTACTTTTAACCTAATAGATGACAAAAGAAATGAATTAGCAGGTTCTATAGTCTGCTCAGTTGTTCCTCAAGTAACCAATAATATGGTTCAAGCAATTGAGAAATATTTAGACTTTCCACCGATCGTTGTGGGTCCTGGTATTAAAACAGGTTTAAAAGTAAATATTGATAATCCAAAAGAATTAGGACCTGACAGGATAGCAAATTCAGTTGCTGGTTATAAAATTGCCGAGTCAGATGTTGTAATTGTTGATTTAGGGACAGCAACTACTTTTGATGTTGTAAACAATAAAAAAGAGTATCTAGGCGGAGCTATTGCACCGGGCATAAAGATTAGCCTGGACGCTTTAACATCGAAGACAGCTTCTTTGAAATCTGTTGAATTAGACCTTCCAAAAAAAGTTGTAGGTAAAAATACTTATGAAGCTATTCAGAGCGGGTTAATCTTTGGGCACGCATCTATGATAGATTCTATGATTGAGAGACTTTTGCAAGAATTGGGAACAAAACCAAAAATTATTCTAACTGGAGGTTTAAGTCCAATTATTCAGCCTGCACTTAATTTAAATGCACAGTATGAAGAAAATCTAACATTAGTTGGGTTAGAAGAAATATTTAACTTAAATAATTAGGATATAAATGTGACCGAATTATCAAAATCTGAAAAAGAAATATATGACCTTAGACGTGAGAAGGTTGAAAAATTAAAACGAACTGAATCTTTTCCAACATACTATAAAAATACAAGTTTTATAAGCGACATTCACGCAAACCATCAAAGTCTAGACAATGGAGAACAAACAGATATTAGTGTTGCTGTGAGAGGTCGAGTACTAAGTATTAGGTCTTTTGGAAAATTAACATTTATAGATGTAAAAGACTCAACTGGCAAAATACAATTACTTGCTTCTAAAGATGATTTAGATGAGAAATTAGAAGAACACATTGAATTAATGGATGTAGGAGACATAGTAGGTACTTCTGGAAGCATAATGAAAACAAAAAAGGGAGAGCTTTCATTAAAAATTTCCAATTTAATAGTTTTGAGCAAATCTTTAAGAACACTTCCTGAAAAGTGGCATGGATTGAAAGATAAAGAAACTAGATTTAGACAAAGGTATCTTGATTTAATCGTAAATGATGATGCAAAGAAAACTATAGATACGAGATTTAAAGTTCTCAAATTAATAAGAGAGTTTATGGTTAGTGATGGGTTTGTTGAAGTTGAGACCCCTACACTCCAGCCAAAAGCAGGAGGTGCTATTGCTAAACCTTTTGTGACACACCATAATGCAATGAGTATTGACATGTTTCTTCGAATTGCTCCTGAGCTATATTTAAAAAGATTAATTATTGGTGGTTATGAAAAAGTTTTTGAAGTTGGAAAAGTTTTTAGAAATGAAGGCATTGACCAAACACACTCACCTGAGTTCACAATGATGGAAAGTTACGAGGCTTACACAGATGTAAATGGCGTAATGGACATGGTTGAAAAGATGTGTGAGTACATATTAAGTCAACTAAATCATGATTTGAAAATAGAATTTATTGAAAAAGAAGCAGATTTTAGTTTTCCTTGGAAAAGAATAAGTATGTTTGATTTGGTAAGTGAACATTTTGATATTGAAATCAAACATAATTCAGATTTAAAACAAATCAAAGAAGAGTTTTTTACAAAACATAAGATTGAGAATGAATCTAAAACTACAGGAATGTTAGTTTACGATTTGTTTGAAAAATACATTGAAGACAATATTGTAAACCCTACATTTGTAACAGACTACCCCAAAGAAGCCTCACCATTTGCCAGGGAAAGTAAAGAAAAGAACGGAGTGACTGAAAGGTTTGAATTATTTGCTTTTGGTAGTGAATTGGCCAATGGTTTTTCCGAACTCATTGATTCAGTTGATCAAGAGGCAAGGTTAAAAGAACAAGCACAAAAAAAAGCTGAGGGAGATGAAGAGGCACATGTAGAAGACAGCGATTACATTGAAGCTTTGGAGTATGGACTACCTCCAACTGGTGGACTTGGTTTTGGTGTAGATAGATTTGTAATGATGCTTACAAACAATGAATCAATTAGAGAAGTTATTGCCTTTCCACATTTAAAACCTGAAAATTAATTTGTTCGATTAATAAGATAATTATTAATGTTTTCTAGAACTGGAAATAGTTCATGATCTTTGAGAGTAAATATCGCCTCTACACTCTCATTTAAGTAGTTGTTGATTATTTCTTTTGAGTCGTCAATTATTTCCTTTGTAGTAAATTCATCAAGCACATTTTTAACATCAATTTTCTCTTCTTTTATTTCAGTCAAAAGTTCCTGGTACTTACCTTTGTCTTTATTCAATGCAATTAAGACCGGTAATGTGTAAGTTCCTTCTAAAATATCATTACCTGCAGGCTTTCCCAACGTTTGCGAGTCAGAAGTTAAATCTAATATATCATCAGATATTTGAAAAATTATTCCACAGTTCCAACCCCAATTGCTCAAGGCATCAACAATCTCACTATCTGCTGAACTAGCAAGAGAACCAAGTCTTGCACTTGTTCTAATAAGGCTCGCGGTTTTTCCTTCAATAACTGTTAAGTAATCATCAATATTTTGATCAAGGTCAAAAGCTAAATTTAACTCTTTAGTTTGACCTTCAACTAATTCTGCATAAGTTGATGCCAACAGTTTGACAGATTCTAATCCTAAACTTTCAGCTGCAAGCTCAGAAGATCTCGCAAGTAAATAATCTCCTGCAAGTATTGAAAGGGTAGAGTTCCATTTTGAGTTTGAACTTTCAACACCTCTTCTTGTTGTAGCATTGTCCATTACATCGTCATGATATAAACTCCCAATGTGAATTAGTTCTACACAAACACCAGCGTCTATAATTTTGCCAATATTTTCAATTTCATTTCCAAACTTTCCAGCAAGCGAGGTAACGATTGGTCGAAATCTTTTTCCTCCGGCATTTATAAGATATTGAGAAATTGATGTAAGGTAATCATTTGAAGAGCTAGAAATTTCTAATAGTCTTTCTTCTAATACATTTAAGTTATCCCAAATATCATCGAAAGGAATAATTTTTTTGATTTCATTGCTTTCCATAACTAAAGAATAAAGTAAATGTATAAATAGTTGTAATTTTCATTTAAGTGTATAAACAGACCCTTGGTAATATAACTATATGTTTGAAAGATTTACTGATAGAGCCAGAAGGGTCGTAGTTTTAGCACAGGAAGAAGCTAGAAGACTTAATCATAATTACATTGGCACAGAACATATACTTCTTGGTTTAATTCAAGAAGGCGAAGGCCATGCTGCAAAAGCTTTGGAAGAATTAAATATCAATATTGACAGCGTTAGGTCAGAAGTTGTTGAAATTATTGGAGAAGGCCAACAATCACCGAGTGGGCATATTCCTTTTACTCCTAGAGCAAAAAAAGTTTTAGAACTTTCACTACGAGAGGCCTTACAACTAGGACATAATTACATAGGAACAGAACATATACTTCTCGGATTGATTCGTGAAGGAGAAGGCGTTGCTGCTCAAGTTTTAAAAAAATTAGGTGCTGAACTATCGCAAGTTAGACAAACAGTGATCAAATTAATTTCATCTGCAGGTGAAAGCAAAAAGCAACAAGCTGCATCTACAGGAGGTAGGGAAAGACCTGGTTCAGGAACAGGTTCAGCTATCTTAGATCAATTTGGACGAAATCTTACAAGAATGGCAAAAGAAGGAAAGCTCGACCCTGTTATTGGCAGAACAACAGAGATTGAAAGAGTAATGCAAATACTATCCAGAAGAACAAAGAACAACCCAGTATTAATTGGTGAGCCAGGAGTTGGTAAAACTGCGATTGTTGAAGGTTTAGCTCAAAAAATCGTTTCAGGTGACGTTCCTGTAACTCTTGAAGGTAAACAAATTTATACACTTGACTTATCTGCTTTAGTAGCAGGATCAAGATACAGGGGTGACTTCGAAGAACGTCTAAAGAAAGTCTTAAAGGAAATAAAAACAAGAGGTGACATTGTTTTATTTATAGATGAAATACACACACTTGTTGGTGCCGGAGCTGCTGAAGGAGCGATTGATGCTGCGTCAATTTTAAAACCAATGTTAGCAAGGGGCGAACTTCAGACAATAGGTGCCACAACACTAGAAGAATTTAGAAAGCATTTTGAAAAGGATGCTGCACTTGAAAGAAGATTCCAGTCCGTACAAGTTGATGAGCCAAAACTCTCAGATGCTATAGAAATATTAGATGGATTGAAAGATAGATATGAGGTCCACCACGGAGTCAGGTTTACAGATCAAGCTATCGCTTCTGCTGTCAATATGGCAGACAGATATATATCTGATAGATTCTTACCTGACAAAGCTATTGACTTGATTGATGAAGCAGGTAGTCGCATGAGAGTTTACAAGAAACCTCTTGATCAAGATAAACAAGAAATAGCTGACAAACTTAAGAATTTAAGAGAGCAAAAAATTGATGCTGTTCAATCTCAATTGTTTGAGAAAGCAGCTCAAATAAGAGATCAGGAAAAACTATTACTTGATGAAGTAAACACTATAGACTCAGCATCTGCTTCAGAAATTGAAATGGTAATTGATGAAGAAGAAATTGCAGAAGTTTTAGCTCAATGGACAGGCATACCAGTTCATAGATTAACCCAAGAAGAGACAGCTAGATTGTTAGAAATGGAAATCGAGCTACATAAGAGAATTATTGGTCAAAATGAAGCAATTGCGGCAGTTTCAAAAGCTATTAGAAGAACAAGGTCTGGATTAAAAGATCCAAAAAGACCATCTGGTTCATTTATATTTTTAGGACCATCTGGTGTTGGTAAAACTGAGACTGCAAAAGCCTTAGCAGAGTTTCTTTTTGGCGATGAAGATTCATTAATTCAGATAGACATGTCTGAATATATGGAAAAGCACACAGTAAGTAGATTAATTGGCTCACCTCCGGGTTATGTTGGTTATGATGAAGGAGGCCAACTCACTGAAGCTGTAAGAAGAAAGCCTTTCAGTATAGTTCTTCTTGACGAAGTAGAAAAAGCTCATCCTGATGTATTTAATACACTTCTCCAAATTCTAGAAGATGGAAGACTTACAGATGCACAAGGTAGAACAGTTGATTTTAAGAACACAATAATTATCATGACTTCAAATTTAGGAACCAAAGATATTGCCAAAAATATCGGCTTCAGTAATTTAAGCGAAATCGATAATTACGAAAAAATGAAATCAAAAGTTGGTGAAGAATTAAAAAGATATTTTAGGCCTGAGTTTTTAAATAGAATAGATGAAACAATTGTTTTCCATGAGCTAACAATTGACGAAGTTAAAGAAATTGTTGACTTAATGCTTGATAGAGTACACAGTCAACTTAAAAACTCTGACTTAGAAATCGTACTTTCCGATGAAGCTAAAGAATTTTTAGCAACCGAAGGTTACGATAAAGAATTTGGTGCGAGACCTTTAAGAAGGTCTATACAGAGACTACTTGAGGACCCTCTTTCAGAAGAGCTTTTACAAGGAAAATATAAAGCTGGATCAACAATAATAATTTCATTAAATAAAGATGAAAATACTCTAGAGTTTGAATCAGTTGAAGCTCCAGATGAACCACCTGTAGATTTTGTAGAATCTGAATCATAAAAATACTACAATAATTAAATGAAATTCATTATCGATACCGACCCAGGTACTGATGACGCCGTAGCAATTCTCATTGCTTTAGCACATTTTACGGATGAGGAATTACTTGCAATAACTACAGTTGGAGGAAATGTTGGCGTAGATGTTGGAACAAGAAATGCTCTTAGAATTCTCGAACATGCCAATAGAAACAATATCCCAGTTTACAAAGGAGAATCAGAGCCCTTAAATAGAGATTTACTCACAGCAGAATGGGTTCACGGAACAGATGGATTAAACGGAGTTGGGTTTCCTGAGCCTTCAAAAAGCGAAGAATCTATAGGAGCAGTAGATTACATAACTGAATTACTAAAAAACAGTGATGAGAAAGTTACCATCTGTGTTCTTGGTCCAATGACAAATATTGGAAAAGTTTTAAGCACTAACCCTGAGTTAGCTAAAAACATAGATCAAATTATTTTCATGGGAGGAGGAGCAGGTTTTGGAAATCATACACCTGTGGCAGAGTTTAATATTTTAGTTGACCCGGAAGCAGCAAAAATTGTTTTAAGTTCAGGTGCGAAATTAGTAATGATGGGGTTAGACGTTACACATCAAGCAATTTCTACAAGTGAAAGACTGAATACAATTCATGCAACAGGTACCACTACTGGAGAATATCTTGTTGGATTAATGGGGTCCTTAGCTGATTTAGAAATAGTTAAACAAAAGTTTCCAGATGGAACTCCCGTACATGATGCATTTGTAACTGCTTATTTAGTCGATAGCTCTTTAACTACTGGAGAAGTTACCAATGTCGAAGTTGAGGTTGATTCAGAATTAACACTAGGCCAAACAGTGGTTGACATTAATCATATTTCTGGAAGAAATAAAAACGTTCACTGGATGAACAAAGTAGATGATGAAAAGTTGTTTAATATAATAACAAATACTTCAAAACTTCTCCCATAAAATCAAATAT
>Ga0209036_1000638_pt1 | contig 15311 bp, 14 predicted proteins | sample MarorgKNORR_S2LV_3_FD_188222 | JGI IMG/M metagenome (GOLD analysis project Ga0209036, IMG submission 188222) | Marine microbial communities from the Southern Atlantic Ocean, analyzing organic carbon cycling - DCM_A/KNORR_S2/LV (SPAdes) (version 2) | ecosystem: Environmental > Aquatic > Marine >... | reverse complement strand
GAAGACTCGAGTATAAAAAAAATTGGTCAAAATATTAAATTTGATTTTATTGTTTTATTTAAACATGGAATCACCATTTCTACCATGGAAGATACAATGCTAATGTCTTATGTTTTAGATGCTGGAAAAAATAGACATAATATGGATTCATTATCAGAAATTCATTTAAATCATAAAACAATTGCCTTTAAAGATTTAGTAGGAACTGGAAAAAAAGAAATTAATTTTAAGGATGTAGATGTAGAAAAAGCAAAAGATTATGCTGCTGAAGATGCTGATATAACTTTTAGATTATACAAAAAATTTCATAAAAGTCTTAAAGATGAGAAAATGGTAAATATTTATGAACTTTTTGAAAAACCAATGATAAAAATTTTAGCTTTTATGGAAATAGAAGGTATTAAAATAGATAATAAGTTTTTAAAAATTTTATCGTCTAAATTTGAAAAAAAAATAGAGAAAATCCAAAAAGATGTTTTTAAAATATCAAAAAAAGAATTTAATATTGCGTCTCCAAAACAACTTGGAGAAATTTTATATAATGAACTGAAAATAGCAGATTTAAAAAAAACAAAAAAAGGTAGTTTTGCTACAAGCGCATCAGTGCTAGAAGATCTTGCTTTCAAAGGACATGAATTTCCTAAATTAGTTTTAGATTGGAGGCAGGTTTCTAAATTAAAAAATACTTACTCAGATTCTCTTCCGGAGCATATTAATCCTTTGACAAATAGGGTTCATACTTCATTTTTACTTGCTGCAACCACTACCGGTAGATTAGCATCAAGTGATCCTAATTTACAAAATATTCCAATTAAAAGTGAAGATGGCAGAGATATAAGAAAATCGTTTATAGCAGAAAAAGACAATGTTTTAATTTCTGCAGATTATAATCAAATTGAAATGAGAATTTTAGCAGATTTAGCTGATGTAAAAGAACTCAAAAAAGCATTTAAAAATAATGAAGACATTCATTCATTAACTGCTAGTCAAATATTTAATACAGAAATTAAAAAAGTAGATCAAGATCAAAGAAGAAAAGCAAAAGCAATAAATTTTGGTATTATTTATGGAATATCTCAATACGGTTTAGCTAAACAAATAAATGTGTCTAATTATGAAGCTGAGGAATTTTTAAATTCATATTTTGCCAAATTTCCAGAAATCAAAGTTTATATGGATCAAACAATCAAATTTTGTAGAAAAAATGGTTATGTAAATAATATCTTTGGAAGAAGATCACATTTTATAAATATTAATGATAAAAATTATAATGTAAGAAATTTTCAAGAGCGAGCTGCTATTAATGCACCAATCCAGGGTTCGGCTTCTGAAATAATGAGATTAGCTATGATAAGATTAGAAAAAAGATTAAACGAGCAAAAAAATCAAGATACCAAGATGCTTTTACAGATACATGATGAATTGATTTTTGAAACACCAAAATCGGGGGCTGAAAAAATAAGAAAAATAATAACTGAAGAAATGACAAGTGTAGTAAATAGTGACCAACATTCATTCTCTATTCCATTAACTGTAGACTTAAATATTGGTGATAACTGGGGTTCACTTCACTAATTTTAATTTGATTGCCCAAATTAGAACAATTTAGTATTTTTATAAGTATAGTATGGACAAACAAACAATAGCTTTAATAGATGATGATAGAAACATACTAACAAGTTTAAGTATAGCTTTAGAGAAAGAAGGTTTTAAAGTGCAAACCTACATAGATGGGGAAAGTGCTTTAATAGGATTAACTAGAACACCACCAGATTTAGCAATAATAGATATAAAGATGCCAAAAATGGATGGTGAAGAATTATTAAAAAAATTAAGAAAAAAAACTTCCTTACCAGTTATATTCTTAACTTCTAAAGATGATGAAATAGATGAATTGCTTGGTTTAAAATTAGGTGCAGATGATTTTGTAAAAAAGTCTGGGGGTTTCTCTATTAAAGTATTAATTGAAAGAATAAGAGTTCAGCTTAGAAAAAAAGATACGAAAGACTCAATAGAAGAAAATAAAAGTATAATTTCTCATGGAAAATTGAAGCTCGATCCATCACAATTAGAATGTGAGTGGGATGGAAAACAACTTCCTGATAAGTTAACTACGACAGAATTTTTATTAGTGAAGGAGTTAGCAAAAAGACCAGGAATTATCAAAGAAAGAGCACAATTAATGGATATAGCTTATAGGGAGGATACGGATATAGAAGATAGAACTATTGACAGTCATGTTAAAAGAATAAGAAAAAAATTTAAAAAAGTTGATCCTGAATTTTCAGCTATAGAAACAAGATATGGAAGTGGATATAGGTGGAATGTTAGCTAATGCTCAGCAATCTTCTTAAAAATTTATCTATATTAAAAAAATTCTTATTTATTAATTTTATTTTTTTTACAATTATAGGTTTGTTTACATTTGCCTATATTAAAAATGTACAACCAAAATTGATTAAAAAAAAATCATCTAACCATATAGAAGTAATTAACAATACAATTGATAATTTAATAAGACTAGATGTTGAATTTGTTGAAGAGGATGTTAGAAAATTTTTATTTTCAACAAGATTTCTTTTTCAAAGTCTTGATAGAGTAATATTTTTCGACAAAGAACTAAATTTAGTTGGTGATACTGATACTTTAGATTTAGACCCAAGATCATTTCAAAAAAGGTTAGATAAAATTGAATTAGAAATACTTAATCAAAAGAAGACTGAGGAAATTACTGAAAAAAAAAATATTGATATAGGAACTGAGAATAGTGTTTCTTTAAAAGATATATTATTTAATTATGCTGGATCAAAAAATTTTGGTACTCATTTTACCTTCACTCAAGAGGAATTTAATAAGTTTAATTTAATAACAATTAAAAATGTAATGAAAAATAGTCAAAATATTGGTTTTTTGGCAATTACTGAGAATGCTAATGATATTAAGGCGGCAATAGAGGAAAGAGAAAGTTTTATACTTAGAACAGCTATTGCGGTTGGTTTAGTAATATTAATTTTTTCATTTGTTTTGAATAGATATTTTCTTAAACCAATTAAAAATTTAGTAAGTTATACAAAAACTATTAAAAATAAAAATCCTAAAACAACTAATATTGATACATTAAAACTTAGAAATGATGAGCTGGGACTATTATCAAATTCTTTAGATGATATGACATTAGAATTACAAAAAAGGATTTCACAGGCAGAAAATTTTTCAACTGACCTTGTTCATGAAATAAGAAATCCTCTAGCATCTCTAAAAAGTGCTTCTGAAATTTTACATGATACCAGCGATGTAAATCAAAGAATTAAACTAATAGATATTTTAAGCCACGATGTACAAAGAATAGAAAGATTAATTACTGATTATTCTCAAATGTTAAAAGATGAAGTAGCACTAAGTAAAGAAAAAATTAAAAAAATAGACATTGAACCAATTATAAAATCTGTCGTGGATGACTTTAATAATATTTATAAACTTAAAAGAGGAATTAATATTTCTTACGAAAATGATAAAAAAAATAAGTATTTTATTAATGGAATTGAAAATCGTGTTGAACAAATAGTGGCCAATCTACTAGAAAATGCAATTTCATTCAGCGATGATAATAAAAACGTGACTGTAAAAATTGCAAAAACGGATGAAGATAAAGTGATCATTAATGTATTGGACCAAGGTGAAGGCTTTAAAGAAAAAGATACTAATAAAATATTTAGAAGATTTTACAGCAATAGACCAGATAAATTTGGAGAACATTCTGGTCTAGGATTGAACATAGTTAAAAACTTGGTTGAATTGCACAATGCTTCAATCAAAGCTACCAATAGAAAAGATCAAAAGGGTGCAAGTATGGAAATTATATTTCCTAAGGTATAAAGAGTTCTATTGATTAATTAATACTTTATTGCTAGAAGACCCTCCATGGAAGATTTCAAAGTAAAAGATATATCAGAAGCAGAATTTGGCAGAAAAGAAATTTCAATTGCTGAAAGTGAAATGCCCGGATTAATGGCGTTGAGAGAAGAATATTCTGGTAAATCACCGTTAAAAGGAGCAAAAATTATAGGATGTTTGCATATGACAATCCAAACTGCAGTTTTAATTGAAACACTAGTAAATTTAGGAGCTGAAGTTAGATGGTCATCTTGTAATATTTTTTCTACTCAAGATCATGCAGCAGCAGCAATAGCAAAAGCAGGTATCCCAGTATACGCATGGAAAGGTGAAACTGAAGAGGAATACCTTTGGTGCATTAAACAAACCATTACAGGTAATAAAGAATGGAAACCAAATATGCTTTTAGATGATGGAGGAGACCTTACTGCCATAATGCATAATGAGTATAAGGAATTATTAAAGAATGTGAAAGGAGTTTCAGAAGAAACAACTACTGGAATTAAAGCACTTAACAAAATGGAGAAAGATAAATCTCTTTTAGTTCCAGCAATCAATGTAAATGACTCTGTAACTAAATCTAAATTTGATAACTTATATGGTTGTAGGGAAAGTTTAGTTGACGGAATTCGAAGAGCGACTGATGTAATGATGTCAGGCAAAATTGCTATTGTAGCTGGATTTGGTGATGTAGGAAAAGGAAGTGCTGCATCTTTAAGACAAAGTGGAGCTAGAGTTTTAGTTACAGAGGCAGATCCTATATGTGCGTTGCAAGCAGCCATGGAAGGTTATGAAGTAGTTTTAATGGAAGAAGCAATTAGTAAAGCCGATATTGTTGTAACTGCAACAGGTAATAAAGATATTGTAACAGCAGATCATATGAGAGATATGAAGGATAGAGCTATATTATGTAATATTGGCCACTTTGATAATGAAATTCAAGTAGAAGCTCTAAAAAATTATAAGTGGACAGAGGTAAAACCCCAAGTTCACGAGATAGAGCTACCTAGTAAAAAAAGAATAATTCTTTTAGCAGAAGGAAGATTGGTCAATCTAGGATGTGCAACTGGACACCCTAGTTTTGTAATGAGTGCATCTTTTACAAATCAGGTAATAGCTCAAATAGAACTTTGGAATAATCACAAAAATTATGAAAATAAAGTTTATGTTTTGCCAAAACATCTTGATGAAAAAGTAGCAACTTTACACTTAAAAAAAGTGGGAGCAAAACTAACCAAACTATCTAAAGACCAAGCTGACTATATAAGTGTTGGAGTAGAGGGTCCATTTAAACCTAATGCATATCGCTATTAGCAGTGAGAAAATAGATTTATCTTCAGAAGAAAAAACAGAGAAATTAGCTTCTAGATTTTTTAAAAAAATTAAGCCAGGTGATACAGTTTTTTTATATGGAGAAATGGGGGTAGGTAAAACAACATTTATAAGATATCTAATTAATAAATTCCAAAAGGAGAGTAAATTAGGAATAACTGAAGTCACTAGTCCTACATTTAATTTACTCAACGAATATAAAATTAATGATGTAAAAATAAATCATTATGATTTATTTAGACTAAAATCCATTGAAGAAATTAAGAATTTGGATTTGTTTGAGAATAACTCAAAAGTAATTACATTAATCGAATGGCCAGAAATTATTGAGAAAAGACCAGATAATTTGATAGAATTAATTTTTAAATATGAAGAAAATCATCAAAAAAGATCTTTACAAATTAAAGGTATAAACCTTTAGTTTCTTAGATGAAAAATTTAAAAGAAATAAAAGGTGACGCCTCTTTAAGAAAATTCTATAGAAAAAAAAATAAAAATTACTCCTCAATAATAGTTTTTTGTAAAAAAGATAAGTTTAAGAATCTTCTTATATATGATGCAATAAATAAAGAGTTAAACAAAAATAAAATTTTAGCTCCATATTTATATAATGAAAAGTATAATCAAAATTATATTGAAATCCAAGATTTTGGTAATCAAACAGTTTTTAAAATTTTGAATAAAAAAAGAAATAATAATAAATTCATTTATTTTAAAAAGGTAATTAATACATTAAATCAAATACAATCTATCAAAACTAAAAGTATTAAAAATTTTAAAAATAAAAAATATAAAATTCCTAAATATACAAATGACATTTTAATTGAGGAAGCAAATTTATTTTGTGAGTGGTATGTTAAAAAAAATTTATCAAAAAATACTAAAGGAGAATTTACAAGAAAGTTCAAAAAAATAATTAAAAAGTTAGCTTCAAATTTAAAATTAAAAAATAATGTATTTGTTCATAGAGATTTTCATGTTTCAAATTTAATGTTAGTAGAAAATCAAATAGGTGTAATTGATAGTCAGGATGCTTTAATTGGGAACAAAGCATATGATTTAGCATCCCTTATAGACGATGTTAGGTTTAGAACATCTATTTCATTAAAACAGAAAATTTATAACTATTATATAAAAAATCACTTAAAAATAGAAAAACGAAAGTTCAAAAATGATTTTGAAATATTATCAATTTTAAGAAATCTTAAAATTATTGGAATATTTACACGTCTTGCAATGAGAGATCGTAAAAAAAAATATCTTAAATTAATACCACATGCATGGGACCTAATAGCTATAAGAATAAACAAAAATAAAATATTTAGTGAACTAAAAAACTTGATTAATGAAAATTTTGAAAAAAAATTAAATGAAAATTAATACAGCATTAATATTATGTGCAGGCTTAGGTAAGAGATTAAATCCATTAACTTTAGGTACTCCAAAACCTCTACTTAAGTTAAATAACATAACTATTTTAGAAAGTTGTATTAATACTATTATTAAAATTGGAGTTAAAAGAGTCATACTAAACACGTTTCACTTAGGTGATCAAATTTTTGATTTTGTAAATAAAAAAAACTTTAAAATTGATATTGATATAGTTGAGGATGGATCAAAGATTTTAGACACAGGTGGTGGAATATTAAATATGATTAGACATTCTAAGGATGAAAACTTTCTTATTTTTAACCCAGATACATTATGGAATGAAATTTATATTGAAGAAATTGATAAGATGAAAAATTTTTATTTCAAAAATCAATTAAATAATTTACTTTTGGTAGTTAATAAAAAGTTAAGTTTTGATAATAACTTAACTGGTGATTTTGAATTACAAAGTAGTTTATTAAAAAAAAATGAAAACAAAAATTTCATTTATATTGGTTGTCAAATTTTGAATAAAGATCTTTTTAAAAATCATGAAATAATAAATTTTTCAATTTCAGAAATTTGGGACAAATTGTTAGAAAAAAATATGTTGAACGGTTTCCAAAGTATTAATAAATTTTACCATTTAACTAACTTAGAAACATTTAAAAAACTAAAAGATCTCTAGCTCGATCTTTATCAAGATACTCACAAGAGACAATTAGCTCTTCTTTGTTAATTTCGATTATCAAAGGGTTTCCAGTAGGTATTTCCAAACTTGATATTTGATTGTTATCCAATTTGAATAAATATTTACATAATGCCCTGATAGAATTGCCATGAGCTGAAATTAAAATATTTTTGTTAGTTAATTTTTTTTTAATCTCATTTTGATAATATTTTAAAACTCTTTCATAAGTATCTTTGAGAGACTCAGTATCTGGAATTATATTTTGAGATATTTCACTGTATGTTTCAATATTTATTGGATGATAAGGACTTTCCTTACTTAGTGGATCTGGCTTAATGTCCCAAGATCTCCTGAATTCAAGAACCTTATTTTCACCGATTTTCTTACCCATCTCAATTTTGTTTAGACCTGTAAGAGCACCATAATGTCTTTCATTAAGCTCCCAAGCTTTAGAAAAATTTTTGTTATCTTCTAAAACTGCCTGTATTATTTCTAAAGTTTTATTTGCTCTTAGTTGAAGAGATGAATAGTAAAAATCTATATTAATTTCTCTTTTTTTAATTAGTAGGCCAGCTTTCTCAGCCTCTTGTTTTCCTTGATCCGTGAGGTCTACATCAACCCAACCAGTGAATCTTTTTTCAAGATTCCAAATACTCTGACCATGTCTTACTAATATTAAAAAACTCATATTGTTATTTTTAAAATATATTTGTAAATAAAACTATATAATTCAATTATGAAATTTTTTTCTAATTATAAGATAATCTTTTATAGTATAAATATTTCATTAATTATTTTATATCTTTTTCCAGGAAGTATTTTTGGTTGTATTTTTTTGGATGATTGTAGCATTCAACCTCAAATTACAACAGACTTTGCTGAGATTTCTTCGAATCATTTATATGCATTTTTTATAGTTTCAATTTTTGGTTATTTGACTTTTTTAAAAGATAAACAAATAAAATATTTAATTATTTATTTAATCTTATTAGCAATATTGCTTGAAATTTGCCATTTGTTTATACCACAAAGAAGTTTTCAATGGTCTGACTTGTTTGGTAATTTGTTAGGTGTCTTTGTTGTAATTTTTTTCAAGAATCTTATAAATAAATATGGGTTATTTAAAAAATAAATTACTACTTTTAATATTTTTTTTATTAACAGCATGCTCTTCAATTCCAAACAATACAGCTAACAGCTGCTCAATTTTTGATCAAAGATACTTGTGGTATAAACATACAAAAAATGTTGAAAAAAAATGGGGCACTCCTATCTACATCCAATTAGCAATAATTAAGATGGAGTCTGATTTTGACTGGTTAGCAAAGCCTGCAAGACAAAAAATTTTTAAAGTTATACCTTACAAAAGACCTTCAAGTTCATTTGGTTATTCACAAGCTGTTAAAGGAACTTGGGAACAATATAAAAAAGAAACAGGAAATAATCTAGCAACCAGAGTAAGATTTAAGGATAGTGTCGATTTTATTGGATGGTACACAAATAAAACAGAATCTATTTTAAACATTTCAAAAAAAGATGCCTTCAAGCAATATATTGCTTATCACGAAGGATGGGGAAACTTTAAATATTATAAAAAAAATAAAAAAGTAATTGGTTTAGCTAATAAAGTTAAAAAGCAATCTGAAATTTATAAAAAACAATTAGTAAAGTGTAAAAATTCTTTAAATAAAAATAAATATATTATTTTTTAGACAGTTCTTTCTTAAGTTCTAAATCTACCTCATCTATCCTTTTAGTATTTTTTGCAAAAGCCAAATACATTGATGGAGTAACATATAAGGTAAAGAAAGTTGAAATGATCATACCTCCCAAAATAGTAGAGCCTACTGCTAATCTTGAACCTTCACCAGCTCCAGGGCCAATATTTCCAATGATTAAAGGCATCATAGCAATCATAGTACTCAAAGATGTCATAATGATTGGTCTAAATCTAACTGCACAAGCTTCTTTGACTGCAGACTCAATATTTTTTCCAGTAGTTCTAATTTGATTAGCATAATCTACTATTAAAATACTATTTTTTGTTGATATACCTATGAGAATAATCAGAGCAATCTGTGAAAAAATATTTACTGAGCTATTCAGAAATAAAACAAATACTAAACCACCAAAAATAGCCAGTGGGACAGTTAAAATAATTACAAATGGATGAATAAATGAATTGAATGTAGCTGCCATTACCAAATATGCAGTTAACAAAGCCAATGCAAAAATTATAAATAATTCATTACTTGTTTCCTTAATTTCTTCAGATTTTCCTTTCCAAGTAATTTGATTTTCTGGGGCTAAATCTGACATTACATTTTCAAGAAATTTTATTGCTTCAGTTAAAGTATAACCTTCATTTATATTTGCTGAAATAGTCACAGCTCGCTGTCGGTTATATCTTGCAAGTTCTTTTGCTGAACCTTCCTCTTTAAAATTAACAAGATTTGCTAAGGATATCAGTTTTCCATTAGTTTCTGATCTTACAAATATTTTAGAAATTCCATCTTTATTTCTTCTATCAGATAAATATTGTTGAACAATTATTGGATATTCTTTACCTAATTTATTAAAGGTAGTAATTCGTTTACCTCCATAAAGTGTCTCAAGCGTTTCTCCTATCGCTTTAGTTGAGACCCCAAGATCTTTCGCTTTATTTTTGTTAATGATTAATTTTACTTCAGGTTTATTTCTATTGTAGTCAGAATCGACTCTAGATAAATTTTTGTTTGATCTAATTTTTCTAATCACTTTTTTTTGAATTTCTTCAAGCTCATCGTAAGTACTCCCATAAATCACCATTTGTAATGGTTTATTATAACTTGAGACTCTTATAGATTGTGGAGATATTGGAAAAGCTAAAGCTTGAGGTAAAGATACGATTTTTCCAATTGCCTCTCTTAAAACTACTTGTTGCCCTTTTTTCCGATTTTTCCAATCATCAAGAAGAGCAATTATTATAAAACTATTAAATGAATTGGCTGAACTTCCAAACCCAGGAACTCTCATTATGAATCTAGAGTAGGGGCTATCTTCTGCTTGTAACAGAGGAATTAATCTAGCCTCAACCTTTTGGGCTTGTTCTTGAGTATATTCGAAAGAACTACCTTCATCTGTTGATCCAATGATCAAATATGCACCTCTATCTTCCATTGGTAGTAGTTCTTTTTTTGCAAAACTAAATAAAAGAATTGAACTAATTATTATAAAAATAATAAAGATACCTACAGATCTGGTTTTATTGATTATAGTTCCAAGTGTTTCTTTATAAAAATTAGCAAAACTTAAAAAAATTTTTTCAAATCTTAAAATAAAGATTTTTTTTGATGTTTTTTTTTGAAGAAACTTGCTTGCAAGCATAGGAGATAACGTTAGAGCTACAAATGATGAGACAACTATTGAGAAAGATAAGGCAATTGCAGTTTCCTTGAATAAAGTACCAGAAATTCCTTCTATAAAAATTAGTGGCAAAAAGACTGCTACCAAAATTAATGTTGTAGCAATTATAGCAAAAGAAATTTGTTTAGATCCCTTATAAGCAGCAACTAATGGTGTTTCTCCATTTTCAATTCTTCTATAAATAGCATCAGTCATGATGACAGAGTCATCTGTAATTATGCCAATAGCCAAAATAAAACTTAAAAGCACAAATATATTTATAGAAAGACCAAAAATATATAATCCAAGAAAGGATGCTATTAAACTTACAGGCAAAGCAACTGCTGGGACAATTACAGCCTTTAAGTTACCTAAGAATAAATAAATTATTATGACCACCAAAACAAATGCAATTAATAAAGTTTTATAGACCTCCTCAATAGCTGCTTCCACATAATTTGCTCTATTAAATGCAACTCTTAAATCTAAACTTTCAGGTAAAGATTTCTTTACTTCCTTAATTTTCTTTTTAATATCATCAGATAATTCTACTGTTGAAGCACCACTTCTAGCATAAATTCCAATCCCTACAGTTTTTAGATTAAGCTGATCTTTTGTTTGAGCTTTAAAAAGTGTTTTTTCTGAAACAGGACCAAATTCAATATTAGAAATATCAGATAGTAAAATAATTTTATTACCTGTTTTTTTTATCGGTAGTTGTTTAATTGTTTCGATATCATTATATGATTTATCTAAATTAAGTGTGAGGTCAATATTATCTGCTTCTAGAGTACCAGCAGGCAGTCTTATATTTTCTCCTCGTAAAGCGATCTCTACCTCTTGAATAGTTAAATTATTAGCTGCAAGTTTAATAGGATCAATCCAAACTCTAATACTTAATTCTCTTAATCCACCTACTCTTATTCTTCCTACATTTTTTACACTTGAAAATTGGTCAATTAAAAACCTTTCAGCATAGTCTCCTAATTCCAAATCACTCCAGGTTGAAGAAGATAATGAAAGCCACATAGTTGTGGTAAATCCTGCAGCTCTTTTAAGTATTTGAGGAGGATCAGACTCAGAAGGCAAGTTATCAACAACTCTTGCAACTCTTTCTCTTATATCGTTAGCAGCATTATCTAAATCAATACTAGTATCAAATTCAACATTAATAGTACTTCTGCCATTTTCAGATTTAGAGTCAATATTCTTTATTCCTTCAGCCCCACCAACAACATCTTCTACTACTTGAGTAACTTCTTGATCTACAATAGAGGCAGCAGCAGATTTATAATCTACTTGGATTTGAACTACAGGAGGCTGAATTCCATTTGGTAATTCTCTAACTGGCAGTTTCCAAAAAACAAATAAACCAAAAATAATTAATATTAGAGACATTACCCAAGATACGGTAGGTCTTTTTATGCTTAATTCTGTAATAAACATTTATTTATTTATAGGTTTTATTTTTCCTCGGGGTCTGACTTTTTTTAAGCCTTCAGCTACAATAATATCTCCCTCACTTAAACCAGATATAATTTCAACATTTTTATTACCCCTGAGACCAGTATTCACTTCTGTTTTATTAGCAATATTTTTTTCATTTATCTTATAAACATATGACTTATCTCCTTCTATCATTATGCTAGTATCTGGAACACTTAAGGAGTTTCTCAAATCAAACTTAACACCAACTTCAAGCAAAGATCCTGAGATTAGTTCTAAATTATTATTTTCAATTTTTATTCTTGATAATAAACTTCTAGTATCAGCATTAATTCTACTTGAAACAAAATCTACTTCACCCTCAAAAATCTTATTTTTATAACTTGATAGTTTGACCTCTACTGGTAATCCTTTTTTAATTGATGCAGAATAATTTTCGGGAATTTTAATATCTGAATATATAGTTGAGTTATCGTCTAATGTAATAATAAAAATGTTATTTGAAACAAGAATATCTTCAGTAAGACCTGTGTATCCAAGTACTCCACTAAATGGAGCTAAAATATTTCCACTCTTTAATTTGATTAAAATCTCACCTTTTTTAACGAAATCTTTTAATTTTAAATCTTCAACAAGATCATCTTTTTTTATTTTAAAAGTTTTTGATCTTTTTGAAATTGCTGTTCCAAAAGTTTCAATTTTTTCTGAAAATTCTTTGCTTACAACTTGAGTGACAATTATTCCAGGTGGTGGTCTTTTACTAAATTTTTTTTTAAAATGATTGCCTATCATCGTTCTTCCAATAATCACAATCGCTATGATTAGAAAAAAAACTAATATTATTGAAATAAATTTTGTTGATCTTTTCATAAGTTTTTTTAAATTATGCCGTATTCCGCCCAAGAACCATCATAAATACAAGGGTGATATTTATCATTTATTAAAGAATAAGCTAGTGCCAAAACACACGCAGTAACTCCAGAACCACATGAAAAAACTATATTTTTTTCATAAATGTTTTTCAAACAAGATTTAAAAATATCTTTAAGTTTTTCTTCATCTTTAAATGTTTTGTCCTCATTAAGACATTCATTGAATGGTATACAATAAGAATTTTTAATATTTCCACTTCTCAAACCTTTTCTTGGTTCGGGAATTTTTCCTTCAAATCTCTCTCTACTTCTGGCATCAATAACCTTGAATTTTTGCTCCTCTAAATTTTGATTGATTAATTCTTTATTTTTTACTAATTCTTTTTTTTCATAAGCTTTGTAATCTGATATTTTGATCTTATTTATTGTTCTAGTTACTTCTCTTTTTTCTTTAATCCATTTTTTTAAACCTCCATTTAAAACATGAATTAATTTTGGATCATGCCCATAATAGATAAAATTAAACCAGCAACGACAAGAACTAATTACATCAGAATTATCATAAACAACTATCTCGTCATCTTTCTTAATGCCCATTTTTGAAACTATTTTCTCCCACTCATTTATTTCAACTAACATATGAGGAAGTTCAGTATCTTTTTTTGAATTATTATCTAAATCAAAAAAAATAGAATTTTGAATATGTTGAGTTTTATATTCTGTAAAACCATCCCTTTTTGTTTGAGGCATATGCCATGAACAATCAATAATTTTAACTTTATTAAGATTCATTCCCAGCCAATCAGTTTCAACTAATGGCATCTTATCTTTTTTCCAAATATTTTTGATGGTATTCTTCAGCTGGGCAATAATTATTTAATAAAGTGATCTTGGTTACTACTTTATTAGATAATCTTTCATTAACATCTTTTAAAACTTTTTCAGCTGTTATCTTTTGAATATTATTAAGATAAAATATTTCACTTCTATATTGAGTTCCAAAATCTGGTCCCTGTGAATTTAATGTAGTGGGATCATGAATTTGAAAAAAAATTTTTAAAATTTTTTCATAAGTTATTATTTTTTCATCAAAATCAAGTTTTACAACTTCAGCATGATTAGTACTACCAGTACATACTTCTTTATAAGTTGTAGTAGTACTGTTGCCACCACAATAACCAACCTCAGTTTTAATAATACCTTCAATTTTACTAAATTTTATTTCGGGTCCCCAAAAACATCCAAGTGCTAAAACTGCTATTTCCATTGATTATAAATTAAATTAATTTACAAATTATTCGTATGCTCAGTAAAAATCAATTAGGTTTTTTGTACATGTTCATGTCTGTTTGTGCCTTTTCTATAATGGACATTATTGTAAAATGGTCAATTGAATATCCTATTGGGCAAGTTTTATTTTTTAGAGGGTTTTTTGGAATAATTTTTTATTTTTGTATTATTCCAAGAGACAGACTCCATAATTTTTATTTAACTAAAAGAGCTGGACTTCATTTCTTAAGATGTTTATCAGGATTAATTGCTTTAGTTGCTATTTTCATTGCTTTAAGAAGTTTACCTTTAGCAACAGTTGTTAGCATCTCTTTTGCAGCTCCAATATTTACAACTATTTTCTCAATTTTTTTATTAAATGAAAAAGTTGGATTATTTAGATGGTTAGCTGTCTTAATTGGATTCATAGGAATTTTAGTTATCACTGAACCAGGAATAAGTTCACTAAATATTTATTATATTTTTCCAATCATTTTCTGTTTGGGGCTTTCTTATGTTGCAATAGCAATCAGACAGTTATCAACTTCAGAACCCGTTTGGTTAATTTCTTTTTATTTTTCTTTAGCTATAACTTTATTAAGCTTTTTAACAATTCCTCAGGGGTGGGTAATGCCAGATTTAAGAGATTTTTTACTATTGTCAATGGTAGGTGTTTTTGGTGGTGTTGCAAATTTATGGCTTAGTCAGTCTTATAAATATTCTGAAGTATCCTTAGTTACACCACTTAAATACTTAGCTCTAGTTTTTGCAATATTTTTTGGTTACTTTATTTGGAATGAAATACCAACTATTAAAACATTATTTGGTGCAGCTTTAGTAATAATCTCTACAATGATCATTTTTAGAAGAGAAATTTACCAAAAAAAAAATATCACGTCTAAAACAATTAATGACTAAAGTTCCAAAGTACTGGAAAAAAGCAAAAAAAAATTTGTCTAAGAAAGACAAAATAATGGCTAGATTAATTAAAAGTTACGAAAGCCCATCGGAAACTATTTTAACATCAAGAAAAGATATCTTTTATTCATTAT
>Ga0209036_1000637_pt1 | contig 15316 bp, 14 predicted proteins | sample MarorgKNORR_S2LV_3_FD_188222 | JGI IMG/M metagenome (GOLD analysis project Ga0209036, IMG submission 188222) | Marine microbial communities from the Southern Atlantic Ocean, analyzing organic carbon cycling - DCM_A/KNORR_S2/LV (SPAdes) (version 2) | ecosystem: Environmental > Aquatic > Marine >... | reverse complement strand
TACTCTTCGTTTGAAACTAGAGATGCTGATTTTGATATCTTGAAAAAATATCCAAATCTTGTAATGAGTAGAAGTTTTTCTAAAGCTTACGGCCTTGCCGGATTTAGAGTTGGTTTCTCTGTTTCGTCAGAAGATATAGCTAATTACCTTAATAGAGTTAGGCAACCATTTAATGCTAATTCCCTTGCTCTATATGCTGCAGAGAAAGCTTTGGAAGATGACGAATACATGAATCAATGCCTTCAACTCAACTTTGAGCAAAAGAAAGTACTTTATGATGGTCTTAATTCTCAAGGATACGAATATCTTCCCACTAGAGCAAATTTTATATCCTTTGACTGCAAAAAAGATTCAAACGATGCCTTTAATAAATTACTTCATGAAGGAGTAATAGTTAGATCCTTGGGCGTATATAAGATGCCTAATTTCTTAAGAGTCTCCATAGGATTGCCGGAAGAAAATCTTCTTTTTCTAGAGAAATTAAAACTAACTTAGAGTTAGATGAGCAAAATAAAAGAATTTGATGATATCTTAATTGTTGGTTTAGGACTAATCGGCGGATCGATTGCAATGAAAATCAAAGAGATTGATTATTCAGCAAATGTATATGGGTTTGAAAAAAATCTAGAAATACTCAAAGAAGCAAATAAAAAAGGTCTCGTGACCAATGACAAGGAAATTGATCTTAAAAACTCTAAAAACCTATTAGTAATATTTTGCGTTCCAGTTTTGTCCTTCAAACAGGCTTTGAACTCTGTCAAAAAACACTTACCTTCACAAAATATAATATTTACTGACACTCTGAGTACAAAAACTGAAATTTTCAATACCCTGTCAGTTGAGTTTAGTGACATTTTAGACAACTTTGTTCTATCCCATCCAATCGCAGGATCTGAAAAAAGCAGTTTATACAATTCTAAGAAAGCTCTGTTTGAAAAGAAAGTGGTCGTAATTTCACCTCACGAAAAAAATAATCAAAATGATATCGATAAAGTCATCAATTTTTGGAGATTATTAGGATCATCTTCAAAGATTCTTTCCTACGAAGATCATGACTTTTTGTTCTCTAAAACAAGTCATTTACCTCATGTAATATCTTACTCTTTAACCGAAAGCCTATTTAAAAATTTAGGTGATAAAACTTTTGATTTCTCTGGTGGAAGTCTAGAGGATTACACTCGTATTGCATCTAGCGATCCACTTATGTGGAAAGATATTATGATTTCTAATCATCAAAATATTTTGGAATCAATAGAAGATTTTGAAGAAAGTCTTACAAATTTAAAGGCTTTAATTAAGAAAAAAGATGAAAAATCTCTAGTTGATTACTTTAACAGAGTAAAGATATTGAGAGATAATTCAGTAAAATCCGATGAACTTTAGAGTTAAGAAAGGAAAGGGTGTGAGAGGTGAAATAACAATTCCTGGAGATAAGTCCATATCTCATAGGTCTATAATGTGTGCATCTCTTGCAGAAGGAAAATCAAAAATTTATGGATTCTTGGAAGGAGAAGATTGTTTAGCTACCAAACTTGCCTTTCAAGATATGGGTATTATTTTCGAAAAAAATGTCGATGAAATAATAGTCCATGGTTCAGGTTTATACGGATTGAATGAACCAAAAAAAGAAATTAATTTGGGCAACTCTGGAACATCTATTAGGTTGATGAGTGGAATATTATCTGGCCAGAAGTTTTCTTCAACGCTTATAGGCGATGAGTCTTTATCGTCTAGACCTATGAGTAGAATCATAGAACCTCTTTCTTTGATGGGTGCAAATATTAAGTCTCAAAACTCTGGAAGACCGCCTTTAGAAATTAGTAAGTCAGATATGCTTAATTCAATAAACTATGATCTTCCTATCGCGAGCGCTCAAGTGAAATCTTGTATTTTATTTGCAAGTCTTTACTCTGAAGGAAAGACGATTGTTAGAGAGAGGCAAATAACCCGAAACCACACAGAAATAATGTTTAAACAATTCGGAGTGCCTTTGAGTATTCGTGATACCGGTGATGGAAGGTACATAGAAATACATTCTCCACCAAATTTAAAAAGTACAGAAATCGATATTCCAGGTGATTTTTCTTCTGCAGCTTTCTTTATTTTGGCAGCATTGATAATCCCTAATTCAAATCTAACAATTAAAAATGTAGGTATGAATGAAACTCGTATAGCATTATTAAATGTCTTTAAAGAAATGGGCGCTGAAATAGATATTATTAACAAAACTGGAGAATTTGAACCTCGTGCTGATTTAAAAGTTAAATTCTCAAAACTAAAAGGTATAAATCTTGATACTAAGTTAGTGCCTAATTTGATAGATGAATTGCCGGCCTTCTTTGTCGCCGCTGCAATGTCATCTGGTTCAACTGCTGTAAGAGATGCAGAAGAATTACGCCATAAAGAATCTGATAGATTAGAGGCTATGGGAGAAGTTCTTAGATCACTTGGTGTTGATTTTCATATGCATCAAGATGGAATGGATATAAATGGTCTTGATGACAATAAAGCTCTCAGTTCTTACGCAGGAGAGATAATAGAATCTTTCGGCGATCACAGAATAGCAATGTCTTCAGCGATTGCATGTAGTCTTTTTGATCAGGAATCACTCATTATGAATACTGATAACGTAAATACCTCATTTCCAACATTTTTAAAGATTGCAGATCAAGTAGGCCTAAATATTAGTTTAGAGGAACATGCATGATACCCGTTATAACAATTGATGGTCCAAGTGGTGCAGGTAAAGGAACAATTGCGCAGATGCTAGCACTTGAACTGGATTGGAATATTTTAGATAGCGGAGCTTTATACCGAACATTGGCTTATTTTATGAAGGAAAATACTATCAATTTAGATAATTTCGAAGAAAACCAACATTTATTAAAAGAAAGATTTAAAGTTTCATTTGATCCAGGAATCCGAGGCGAGCCCGTGAAAGTTTTGTTTGAAAATGAGGATATTACATCAATAGTAAGAACAGAGGAGATGGCCAAATTAACTTCTACACTAGCCGCAGAACCCTTAATAAGAGAGTTTATTAAGCCTTGTCAAAGAGATTTTATGAAGTTACCTGGTTTGATTGCAGATGGACGAGACATGGGTACTGTAATTTTTTCTGATGCAAAACATAAAATCTTTCTGACAGCCTCTGTGGAAGAAAGAGCTAAAAGACGACAAACACAGTTGAAAAGACAAGGTTTGGAGGTTAACATGCGCTCCCTTTTGAAAGAATTAGAGGAGAGGGATAAAAAGGATATTGAGAGAGAACACTCACCTTTGATTCCGGCACATGACTCAATAAATATTGATACAACAAACTTAAATCCTGAAGGAGTGGTAAGGGAAATAAAAACCTACCTTAAATAAACAATTATGGCAGCTAACTTTGAACAACTTTTAGATGAAAATCTAAGCACTTTAATAATGAAACAAGGCAGTCTCGTGACTGGTATTGTTATAGATATCTTGGATAATCACATAGTGGTTCACGTAGGATTAAAATCTGAAGCAGTGGTCGCAAAGTCAGAGTTTTATAACGAATCAGGAGAGTTAGAACTTGAAATAGGAGATGAAGTTCAATTAACACTCGAAGCAATTGAGGATGGGCATGGTAATACCCGTGTTTCTAGAGAAAAAGCTATTAAACAAGAGGTCTGGAAAAGAATTGAAGATTCATTGGCTCAGGACTCAATTCTAAAAGGACTTATAACCGGGTCTGTCAAAGGCGGAATGACCGTCGATGTTCAGGGAGTAAAAGCATTCCTTCCTGGTTCACTAGCTGAAGTTATCCCCACGAAGGATTTAGAACATCTTGTAGGAAACTATGAAGAATTCAAAGTCATAAAATTAGATAAAGACAAAAATAATGTCGTTCTCTCTAGAAAGGCAGTTCTTCAGGAGGTAAACAGTGAAGAAAGAGAAAAACTACTTTCTACACTAGCTGAAGGCCAGGTAGTTCAGGGAATTGTAAAAAACTTGACAGATTACGGTGCTTTTGTAGACCTTGGTGGGATAGACGGACTTCTTCATATAACCGATATATCATGGAGCAGAATAAATCATCCTTCAGAAGCAATTAAGATAGGTGAAAAATTAGATGTTAAGATCATTAAATATAATTCTGAAGAGAAAAAAGTCTCGCTAGGTATCAAACAATTGATTGATGATCCATGGGTCGGTATTGAAACTTCCTTCCCTATTAATACATCTGTTATGGCTACCGTTACTAATCTTACGGATTATGGTTTCTTTGCTGAAATTTCAAAAGGTGTCGAGGGATTAGTTCATGTTTCTGAGATAGATTGGACTAATAAGAATATTCATCCATCTAAGGTTGTCCAATTAAAAGATCAGGTTGAAGTTATGATCCTCGAGGTTGATGAAGAAAAGAGGAGAATATCACTTGGATTAAAACAATTATCTGAAAATCCATGGCAAGTATTCGAGCATACTCACAAAGAGGGTGATAGGGTGTCTGGAGCAATTAAATCTATTACAGATTTTGGAGTCTTTATCGAATTGCAGGGTGGTATCGATGGTCTTATCCATCTATCAGATATTTCATGGGATGAAAGCGAAGAATCTGTTCGGTCCCTTAATAAAGGGGATATCGTAGAAGCTTTAGTTCTTTCAATAGAATCAGCAAGAGAAAGAATATCTTTAGGTATGAAGCAGTTAATGTCTGATACGTTTGGAGACTATGTCAATACAAATAACAAGGGTTCAAGAGTAATCGCTAAGGTAATTGGTTTGTCCGATGATAGGATTGACTTAGATCTCAGCGAGGGAGTTAAAGGATATCTTCCTATGAAAGACTATACAAACTCTATGACAGATCTTACTATCGAAGAGGGATCAGAAATTGAGGTAGTTATTGCAAACATCAACAAAAAAGATCGAGAAATAATTGTTTCAATAAGAGCTTTAGAAAAACAAGACGAAAAAAGTGCTCTTAAGGATAATGCTATTAAAAATAAAGAAATAGAGAAGGCTACAAGTTCTAATATAGGTGATCTTATCAAGGCAGAAATGGAAGATACTGATCTAAATAATGAATAAATCTGATCTAGTAAAAAAAATTGAAGAAAAGGAAGCTTTTATCAGCCAAGAGGATGTTAAGCTCTCGATTGATTTAATCATAGACTTTATATCAGAAACTCTCAGAATTTCTCAGAGAGTCGAGGTAAGAAATTTTGGAACTTTTTCAACAAGGACTAGAGATAAGCGCATCTCAAGAAATCCAAAGACTGGTTCTCCAATCTTAGTTCAATCTAAATCTCATGCTTACTTTAGGGCTTCAAAATTCTTGAAAGAAACTTTAAACAAATAGAATTTTAGAACCTGTATAGTACCTTCTTAAAAGAGAGGGATAAATGTCAAAAAAAATAGAGAAAAGAGTTCAACAGACATTTATAGATTCAATAACTGTCAAGCAAAAAATATTGGACGAAGGCTCCTATAAGGTTCTTATAGAAGCTGGTAAAATCATTGCTGAATCAATTACTGGAGGAGGCAAGCTCCTCATATGTGGTAATGGCGGTTCCGCAGCAGATGCTCAACATTTAGCTGCTGAATTTCTAATTAGATTAACCTCTGAAGTTAATAGAGGTAGCATACCAGCATTATCTTTAGCACAAGATACATCCACACTTACTGCCTGCTTAAATGATTACGGCCCTGATGAAATATTTAAAAGAGTTTTCTCAGGGTTATCATCAGAGGGTGATATTCTTCTAGCAATAACTACATCGGGTAATTCAAGCAATGTCATTGAAACTCTTAAACTAGCCAAGGCCAGAAATATATTTTCATTAGGCTTTTTAGGAAATGAAGGAGGAGAAGCACTCAAATATTGTGATTTAGCATTTGTGGTCCCAGATAATGTAACAGCTAGAATACAAGAAAGCCATATAACAGCCGGGCATGCACTGCTTCAGTATGTCGAAGATAAATTGTTAGAGAGTGGCTGGTTGACCATTGACTAACTTACCATGAACTTTTCCACGATTCTTTTATTAATTTTGACTATATCAATTGGAATCTGTGCTTATTTTTTATTAGCATTGAATACGAATATTGTCCAAATTGACTTACTAATAAAGCAATATGATGTAGAGCTTGGTAAGTTAATTTTGGTAACTTTCCTTGGTTCAATGATTGTCACGCTCTTCTTAGAGTTGATCTTCTTTTCTTCAAGAAATAAAGGAAAAGATGATTAAAAAAAGGCTAGAAATTTATCAAAAGTTAACCGATCTTGGAAAGAAAGTTACAAATATTAATATTTCAGAATTACAAAAACCAGATGATCGTAAAGAAAATATAGTAGAAACACCTTTAGTTCAACTAGACTACTCAAAGCAAAAATTAAGTAACGAAGGAAAAAAATTTCTCTTGGAAATACCTGATCTGATTTGTCTTCGGGAATCTCTTAAGGAGCTATATAAAGGAAATATTAAGAATCCAACTGAGGATAAGAATGTTACTCACACTATCTATAGAGATACTAATCCACAAAAAGATTTCAGCATTATCTCTTCTGAAAGAAAAAGAATTAAGGAATTTCTTAAGAAAAATTTATCTGACAGAAAGATAAAAAGTTTAATTTGTTTGGGTATAGGAGGTTCAAGACTTGGTCCGGAGTTACTTTATGAATTTCAAGATAAATCTGGACCCATCGATGTTCACTTTTGTTCGAGCTATGATCTTTTAGAACAAAAACTTGCTTTAGCAAATTGCAATCAAAAAGAAACGATAGCAATTATTTCTTCAAAATCCTTTGAAACAAGAGAGATTATGAAAAACTTTGATTATTTGAAATCTTGGTATGAACAGAAACCAGGAATCGATTTAAAGCATCACTTATATGCCATATCCTCGGATAAAACAGCTATGACTGAAAATGGTTTCTTAAAAGAAAATCAATTTGAAATTCTTGAATCTCTTGGGGGAAGGTTTTCTATCTGGTCCGCAATGAGTATCCCTGCTTTTGTAAACAGCGGTTATGCTGCGTACCAAGATCTACTAGAAGGAGCAAGACTCGCAGATTCAGATACATTAACAAGTAAGTGGGATGAAAATATTGCAGTCATATTAGCTTTATTGAGCATTTGGAATTGTAACTCTCTCAATATCAGCAATCATGGGATTTTTAGTTATAGTTTTAAATTACGCTCTTTAGCGAAACACCTTTCTCAACTCAGTATGGAAAGTAATGGCAAAACGATAAATTTTAAAGGAGAGGAAACGCCTTTTAATTCGCCTCCACTTGTTTGGGGAGGTTATGGTGTAGAGGCTCAACATTCATCTTTTCAGTGGATAATGCAAAGCAAGACACGAACAGCATGCGATTTTATATCCATTAATGATGGTGAGATTGAATCCCGTGCATCACAAGGTATGCTTTTGTCTCAAGTATTGGCCATGACTTTCGGTGATAGGAATGATGATGAACCTTATAAATCCATAGTAGGCAATAATCCTTGTTCTATTCTTCAGCTTAAATCAGACAACTTGAAAGATTTAGGTTATCTACTAGCTCTTTATGAACATAAAATATTCATAGAAGCCTTAATACTCGGCATTAATCCTTTTGATCAATGGGGAGTGCAGCTTGGCAAAAGAATAGTTTCAAAATCTAGTGAAGATAAAGAGTACTTAGCAAAATATTTTTCAAATAACTTTCTACCTAAATCCTAGTTTATAATCTTAAAATGAGTTCTAAGAAATTCAGACCTATAATATTGGCAGGCGGTTCTGGTAAAAGACTATGGCCTCTTTCTACTAAGAAAAGGCCGAAACAGTTTATATCTTTGTTTGGTGATTTGTCCCTTTTCGACTTGACCTTACAAAGAATAAACAACAGAGAAATTTTCAAAAAGCCGCTAATTGTAACCTCAAAAGAATACCTCTCTTATGTTGAAGAGTCATTGGCTAAAACTGGAGTGGAAGTTAGTAAAATTTTCTTGGAGCCGGAGTCTAAGAATACTTTTTCTGCTCTCATGCTCCCAGTGTTTGCTTCGTTAAAAAAGAAAATGAATGAGAGGTTTATGGTTTTTCCATCCGATCATTATATTCCTTACAATAAATCTTTTTATGCAACTTGTTCTTCAATAAAAAATCAATTCATATCTGAGGGCTTAACCATGCTCGGTGTCGAGCCTGATACTCCATCAACTGAATATGGCTACATTTCAGTAAAGACTTCAAATAATGAACTAAAGAAGGTCATTTCTTTTATTGAAAAACCCAGCTTAAAAAAGGCTCAACTACTTTTAAAACAGCCAAATACACTTTGGAACTCAGGTATGTTCTGTTTTGAAGGAAACTGGATATGTAAGTCTATTCAAGACAAGCATAATGATTTTTATAATCAAATATCAGATCTATTGCTATCTTCAGAATTAAATCAAAAATACTTTTATTTTGATGAAAACAAATTTTCAAAACTTCAAAATATTTCTTTTGATAAGGCATTTGTTGAGTCAAATTTAGAAAATTATATTGTGAACTTAGATGCAGGTTGGACAGATCTTGGTTCATGGCATTCCTTAAGCAACCTCCAAAAAAAGCCAGAACATGGATTGACACTCTATACGGATGGCAACTTTGCAAGAACAAATAAGCCCTGGGGATATTTTGAAGTATTAATTGAAACAGAAAGCTCTAAGGTCAAAATACTTTCTATCAATCCCAATCAAAAACTTTCTCTACAAAAGCATGAGCATAGATCAGAAACTTGGTATGTTACTCAGGGAGTTGCGACTGTTACTAAAGGAGAGGAAATTATGGAACTCTATTCAGGAGAATCTATAGTTATTGAAAAGAGAGAAAAACATAGAATAGAGAACTTGAATGATGATGTGCTTGAGATAATCGAAATCCAAGCTGGAACATATTTTGGTGAAGATGATATCGTGAGATTAGAAGATATTTATGGAAGAAAAGATCTCCATTGAATCTCCTTTTTCGATACCAACAGAACGAGGGGAGGTTAAAGAATTTCTAAAATCCGTCCCAATGGCTCCAGGGGTTTACAAGTTTTTAGATAAATCTCATATTCCACTTTATATTGGCAAAGCAAAACATCTCAACAAGAGAGTTTCATCTTATTTTCGAGAATCCTCAAGATCAAAAAAGGTCATAAAATTATTTGAGGAGGCAAAGTTTCTTGAATTTGCTATAACTAATACCGAACTTGAATCACTTCTCTTAGAGCAGTTTCTGATTAAAGAACAAAAGCCCAAATACAATGTCCAATTTAAAGATGATAAAGGTTATCCGTGGATAAAAATTGAAAATGCAAAAGAGTTTCCTTCCGCAAAGTCCTTTTTAGGGAAAAAGCTGACAAATGGAAAATTTTTTGGACCATTTCCAAATTCTTATGCAGTAAGAGATGCTTTAAAACTAATCCAAAAAACATTTAAGCTTAGAAATTGTTCTGACTCTTATTTTAGGAATAGAACTAGACCTTGTTTGCAGTATGAGATCGGAAGATGTTCTGCACCTTGTATTGGTTCAATTTCTCACGAAGACTATGAAAAAGATGTCCAAGGGGCAGAGTTATTATTAGAGGGAAAATCAGAAGAACTCATCCAAAAATTTTATAATTCGATGGACTCATTTTCTCTTAAAAAGGACTATGAGAAAGCTGCTCTGTATAGGGATAGGATTTCTGCGCTTAGAGACATTCAAAGAACGCAAAGCATAACAGGCTTCAGTAATAGTAGAGATGCAATACATATATTTTCTAATAAGTTTAATACTAAGATAGGAGTGACTTCTGTGAATCATGGATGGGTTACAGGTCATAGAAATTTTACAACTTCTAATCATTTTGAAGAGAAGAAAATATTAGAAAACTTTATCATACAGAATTACTTTTCAGTAAGTGATTGCCCAAGTACTCTGGTAGTCGGCAAAAAAATTGAGGAAAAAGAATTACTCGAAAAGGCTTTGTCAAAAAAACATTCAAGAAATATTTCCATAATTACTAGACCAGGAAAAAAAGATAAGGGACTTTTGGAGGTCTGTAAGGCAAATACAGAATTTATTCTAAGAAGAGAGAAGGTAGATAAAAATATTAAATATAAATTGAAAGAGTTGAAAGAAGGTTTGGCCATCGAAAATGATATCAATCTAATTGAGTCTTATGATGTGAGTCACCATGCTGGAAGAAATGCACTAGCTGGCTGCGTGGTTTATACAAATGAAGGTAAGAGTAAAGCTGAATATCGATCTTACAATATCAGCGAAGAAAATCAGGGTAATGATATTGGATCAATGCTCGAAATCCTTGAAAGAAGATTCAAAAAAGAACCTATCACAGAAATGCCCAGCTTAATAATAATAGATGGAGGAAGGACGCACCTGGACAATGTTTTAAAGAAATTTAAAGAATTAAACGTTATTGATACAAAAGTAATTGCAATCTCAAAAGGAGCAAGAAGAAGAGCAATTTTTGATACTATTCATATGGAAAAGAATAAGTCAGTTCTTGTTAATCCAGGTTCTGTATTTCATAACTTTATACAAGAAATAAGAGATGAAACTCATAGATATTCTATAACTCTGCAAAAAAAGAAAATGTCAAAAGTTTCAATTAAGTCATCTATGGATGAATTATCTGGCGTGGGAAAGATAAGAAAAAAAATCCTTTTACGTTACTTTGGTTCTCTTGAGCAAGTTAAAAGGGCAAGTATCCAAGATCTATGCGAAGTCTCGGGTATTGGCGAAACAACAGCAAAGTCTATTTACAGAGAATTGCATAGTAAATGAATATTGCCAATTACATTACCATCTCGAGAATTATTTTAATCCTGCCAGTAGTTCTCTTAATGACAGATAGTGCAGACTTAAAAAATTGGTTCTCTCTGATTTTATTTATTATTGCAGGTATAACTGATCACTTAGATGGATATATAGCGAGGAAAACCAATACGACTTCATCGCTTGGTGCTTTATTAGATTTGACTGCAGACAAACTACTCATAATAATTCCTTTGGTATATCTTCTCTCTACATTAAGTCTTCCTTCATTGATAGTGCCCAGTCTGATAATTATTCTCAGAGAGATCTTGATTACATCTTTTAGACAATATTTATCTGAAAAAATGGGAAGAAATCCAATAGAAGTGAGTTTAATAGCTAAGACCAAGACTTCCGTACAAATAATAGCTTTATCATTTTTAATTATTTCACCAAACTTTGGGCAAGCTTTCTTTGTAATAACTGTTATTTTATTTTGGTTAGCCGCCTATGTTTCTCTTCATAGTTTCATAAGCTATTTATTAAGTTACAGAAAACTAATTAAATAGCTGGTTAAATTTTTTATTGCTACATAAAATAGTCTCAAGGCTGAGTAGCAAAGTGGTTATGCAGCGGATTGCAAATCCGTCTACGCCGGTTCGATTCCGACCTCAGCCTCAGTATTTGTATAAAATCTGAGAAAAGTATTTAGAATGTTTGCTAAAAAATTGCCCGGGTGGTGGAATTGGTAGACACAAGGGACTTAAAATCCCTCGAAGGAAACTTCGTGCCGGTTCGAGTCCGGCCCCGGGCACCATAATTTATCTTGTATAATTTGCAACATGAAGCTAGATAATGGAAATAATGAGAGTGATATCTGGATTTTAATTTATACAAAAGCAAGAGAAGAAAGAAAAGCTTACGAGAATCTCAAAAGGCAGGGCTTTGAAACCTTCTTACCCTTAATAGCTCCAACAAATAAAAATATTAACTCGAGCACTTTAGTTCCTGTGTTTCCGAGATATCTTTTTGTCAAAATAAATACTGATCTAGAAAACTGGAATTCGATAAAATATAGTATTGGAGTCAGTAAAATTGTCATGTTTTCTGACAAATTTACATCTATTTCTGAGGATATCGTAAATTCAATCAAAGAAAGACTTGACCAATCTGGGATCTACAAAGAAAACATTTCAATAGTTGATTACAAGGAAGGAGATGCTGTTTCAATCTCTGAAGGTCGTTTTGCAGGCATTGATGCGATATTTTTATCTAAAAAATCAAAAGATCGAGTTAGATTATTATTAAAATTATTAAATACAAGTGTACTTGCTGAAGTCGATAAATCAAATTTAAGTCCCAAAGAAGTTATTAGAAACTTTAAACTTTAAAAATATAGTGATTTTTCAAAAATGTTGTTCAATAGTTGAACGTGTAGTAGAATCGGTATGTTCATTTATTGAACAATATGTATCCTTTAGTATGATTCATGAAAAAGTGTCATTGCGGTAGCTATTGAAAAAAGACATAAATAATTCAGAAGAAGAGTTAGAAATTCTTCGGCAGATAGAAGAAAATCCTAACTTAACACAACGTCAGATTGCAGAGCATCTGGGGCTAAGCTTGGGGAAAATTAATTATTTAATCAAAGCCTTGCTAGGAAGGGGTATGGTTAAAGTTGATAATTTTAGAAAATCAGACCGAAAACTTGGTTATCTATATCTCTTAACTCCTGAAGGTGTAGAAAGAAAAAGAAAATTAACATTACTATTTCTTCAGCGAAAAGCAGAGGAATTTGATAAACTTAAAGAAGAAATTAATCGTATAAATAAATCATGAGCTCATCTGCAGAAAAAAATCTACCTTCACAAGCTTTTGAAGATGAAATCTCTTTGAGAGAAATCGTAAGTGTTCTTTGGGATGGAAGACTCATAATCTTTTCAATAACAACTTTTTTTGCAATAACCTCAATTATAGTAGCTCTGTCATTAACAAATTATTATACTTCTGAGTCTCTATTAATCAGTAGAGATAAACAAGAATCAGGCATGTCTAGCTTATCTGGACTGGCTTCATTAGCAGGAGTTGATATATCTTCTCAAGGAGCTTCTCTTAATAAAGTTATAGATATAATTCAGTCTAGAGAATTCGTGAAACGCCTTATAAGCTATGATGACGTTTTGCCATCAATCATGGCTGCTAAAAGCTATGATGTATCTACTAAGAAACTATTATTTGATCCGGAACTTTACGATGAAGCTTCCCAAACATGGGTAAGAGATGCTCCTGTAAACAGGGGTATCGTGCCTTCCTATATAGAAACTCACAAAGAGTATTCTGAAATGCTTTCAATTATGAAAGACAGGTTGACCGGACACGTTACTATTAGGATAGAGCATATTTCTCCTGTATTTGCATATGATTTTTTATCTCTGGTTATCCAAGAGGCAAATAATATTTATCGAGAAATAGATATAGACGGTGCTTCGAGAGCTTTGACATATCTCAAGGAGGAATTATCTGCTTCTCCTCAAGTTGAACTAAAAAAATCAATATCAAATTTAATGGAAAACCAACTTGAAACAAAAATGATGGCGAGCATACATGATGATTATGTTTTGATGACGCTCGAACCACCATTCATTCCTGAGAGGAAATCTGGACCAGTTAGATCGCTTATAGTAATTTTATCTACGATTACTGGAGGTTTGTTAAGTTTTATGGTGGTCCTTTTTCGACGCTACTATTAAAAAGTTAAAGAAGAGGAAGATAGGCTTTCATAAGGAAATCTAAAAATTAGTTAATAATCAAGGATATCCTTTTTTAAAAATTCTTAACCCACAATTTGGTTACAAAAAGAAAAATAACAGTTGTTGGATCGGGATATGTTGGTATGTCTCTTTCTATTCTTCTTGCGCAAAACCATGATGTGGTTGTGTTGGATATTGATAAAAAGAGAGTAAATTTAATAAACAATAAACAATCAACAATTGTTGACAAAGATATTGAGATTTTTTTAAACGAAAAATCGTTAAATTTAACTGCAACTTTAGATAGAGAAGAGGCATTAAAAAATGCTGATTTTATTATTATTGCAACTCCCACTGACTATGATGCAGAAACAAACCGATTTGATACAAGTTCTGTTGATTTAGTTGTTAGAGAGGCTCTCAACTTTAACCCACATGCATTAATTGTCATTAAATCTACCGTGCCTGTCGGCCACACAAGATCACTCCAAGAACTTCATAAGACTGAAAGAATTATCTTCTCACCAGAGTTTTTAAGAGAAGGTCAGGCATTAAAAGATAACCTTTTTCCTTCAAGGATCATAGTAGGTAGTAAATGTACTGAGGGTGCAGAGTTTGCAGAAATTCTTCAAGAATGTGCAGAAAAGAAAGAAATTGAAACAATCTTCATTAAATCAACTGAAGCTGAGGCTGTAAAATTATTTGCAAATACCTATCTTGCTATGAGAGTGTCTTTCTTCAATGAGCTTGATTCCTATGCACTTTCTAATAATTTAGATACAAGAGATATTATCGAGGGAGTGAGCTTAGATGATAGAATTGGAAAAGGATACAATAATCCGTCTTTTGGTTATGGAGGATATTGCCTTCCAAAAGACACAAAACAGCTATTGGCAAATTATGAGCTTGTCCCTCAAACTTTAATACAGGCCATAGTCTCATCCAACACCACCAGAAAAGATTTTATTGCAGATCAGATTATAAGACTTAATCCTAAACTCGTAGGCTTTTACAGATTAGTAATGAAGGCAGATAGCGATAATTTTCGATCTTCGGCTGTACAGGGAATAATGAAAAGAATAAAAGCTAAAGGATTTGAAGTAGTGGTTTATGAGCCTGAGTTGAAAGCAACTGAATTCTTTGGTTCTAGAGTTATAAATGATCTTGATGCATTTAAAGAAATGAGTGAGATTATCGTTACAAACAGACATGCTGAGTGTCTTAGAGATGTTAAAGAAAAATGTTTTTCTAGAGATCTTTTTGGAGATAACTAAGACTTATTACTTCATAGAAATTACTAAAGACTAAATACTTTTAGACAAAAATAAAATAATTAAGAAATAAATGAAGATATTAGTAACGGGTTCGGCTGGTTTTATTGGTTCAGCTCTTACTTTGAAACTATTAGAAAGAGGGGATGAGGTTGTGGGAATTGATAATCATAATAATTATTACGATCCAGTCCTCAAAGACTCAAGGCTATCACGTCACATTAATCATGAAAATTATACTCATATAAAGATGGATATAGAAGATGAACAAGCCATTTCTAAACTTTTTAAAGATTTTAAATTTGAAGGAGTAGTAAATCTAGCTGCTCAAGCCGGAGTTAGGTATTCTATAGAAAATCCTTTTGCTTACATAAAAACCAATATGGTTGGTTTTGGACATATATTAGAGGGATGTCGCCACAATAATGTAAATCATCTCGTGTATGCTTCAAGCAGTTCGGTTTATGGCTCAAATACTAAAATGCCATTTTCAATACATGATAATGTAGACCATCCGTTAAGCCTTTATGCGGCAAGTAAAAAAGCCAA
>Ga0209036_1000636_pt1 | contig 15373 bp, 8 predicted proteins | sample MarorgKNORR_S2LV_3_FD_188222 | JGI IMG/M metagenome (GOLD analysis project Ga0209036, IMG submission 188222) | Marine microbial communities from the Southern Atlantic Ocean, analyzing organic carbon cycling - DCM_A/KNORR_S2/LV (SPAdes) (version 2) | ecosystem: Environmental > Aquatic > Marine >... | reverse complement strand
CCCTCCAAACATACTATCCGGCAAGTGTGAAAGCAGCTTATCCATGGTGCCAATCTTACTCATCATCTCCATTTGCGAGTACATGTCAGTCAGAGTGAATCTACCAGACATCATCCTCTGAGTAATCCTCATTGCTTCATCCTGATCTAAATCTTCAGGTGTGAGGTCAATCAGTCCCTTGATGTCCCCCATGCCGAGTAACCTAGAAATGAACCGATCCGACTCAAACTTCTCAAGATCTTGTATTCTCTCTCCCTCTCCCACGAAGACTATGGGGGCCCCAGTAGCGGAAACAGCGCTTAGCGCACCTCCGCCTCTGGCCGTTCCGTCAAGCTTGGTAACAACAGTTCCAGTCACTCCTACTAACTCATGGAATGTTTGAGCTACTGGTCCAGCAGCCTGGCCCACCTGAGCGTCAATAACAAGAAACCTCTCAGTTGCATTTGCGATTTCAGCTATGGAAACTAGCTCTTCCCTGAGGGAGTCATCAAGACTATCCCTGCCAGCGGTATCGATAATTACCACATCAGAGTTACTGAATTCCTTAAGTCCATTCTTCACGATTTTTGAGGCGTCACTCTCGCCAGGTTCCCCATATACCCCAACACCAGTCCCCTCTAGTAATTGGCAAAGTTGCTCATACGCCCCAGGTCTGTGGGTGTCTGCCTCTATTACCGAGACTCTGACCCCGTGACGGCGTCTCCACCAATCTGCAACTTTGGCAGTTGTAGTCGTTTTTCCCTGTCCGTATAGGCCAACCATCAATATAGTCTCATTATGGGGCCTGATATCCCTTGGAGGGCCCAACATCCTGACCAATTCAGTGTAGATGATATTCATCGCATGGGTTTCTAGCTTGGTACCCGGACGTGGCTCTTCCTCAACGACCCTCCTCTCAACCTTCTCAGTGAGCTCCTTCGTCTGTCTGACGTTGAAGTCCGCCTCCAATAGGGCCCTGCGTAATGACTTACTGAGCTCCTTTAGCGTGTCCTCGTCAATTTCCCTCTTGCCTTTCAGAAGTCCGGCTGAACCAAGAATACGCCTCTTCAAGCCGTCCAGCGCCATGTACGCGGGTCCCGATAGGGTGGTTTGAACATTGTCCGAGGCAGATGGACTCAAATGCCCAGTGCCATGGCGAAGCATGGCTACTGGTATGTGGCAAACCCAAGCTGCTTTCGCCATCGGTATAATCGGCGTTTTCATTGGATGGAGGGGGTCTATCGCTAAGATGACAGGTTTCTTCGACCTATCGGGCTCAGTCAAATACCTACTCTACGGCATCGTCTCGGGAATGTTATTAGCCTCGGCAGCCGATACTCTGATACTCTCTGGAATCATTACCGAGCAAGTGAATATCATCACGGCCAGCTCATATGCGCTTCTTATTGCGATATGCGAGTCAGCGTTCGTTCTTTTCCTTCTAGGGAGACCGAGAAACGTTGCATTGAGAGCATCTCCTCCGTTTGGGTGGACTTTGGGGCTCGGGATCGGTGCTATGCAATCATCTGTTCTGGCATTCAGGCTATTCGACGAAGAACTGAACTCATCATTTTCCGGATTTTCCATGTATTCAGTAGCTATCTGCCTCCTGATATCAGTAACTGCTTGTACGGGGCACGCAGTTCTGTCCGCGTATCAAGGTGCGATGATTCTGGAGCCTCGAAGGTTGGGTCCCTTCTTCTCTACCTCTATACTCAGGGCGGCACTGTTAATTTCCCTCTTACTCTCAATATACACCCCGCTGATCCTTGTCGCTCCATTAACCGCAATAGTTGCTGCATGGGCCCCTTCTCAGGAAAGATGGCTACCTTCGGGACTCACACCAGCAGCCAGACAAGCCTACAGAAGGACAACCAGACAGTCAGAGCGACACAGAATCGCTTCCAGCTCTAGGACCCGTGGATTAATGATTGACGAGGAAGAATAGCCAATAAACCCTATATTGAGGATTTATCGGACATACGTATGGCGCATGATTATATCCATCCGTCCAAGGGTGCGGTCCAATGAGGGTCATCATTGCTGGGGCCGGAGAGGTCGGCAGAGGTGTGGCGGCGGCTCTGCGTCAAGAGCGAAGAAGCGTCGCTTTGATTGATCCCGACCCATCAGCGATAAATGAGTCACAATATTTGGATTGCCTTTTGATTACAGGGAGCGCCCTATCCAGGGATTCTCTGATGAGGGCGGGAATTAGCGATGCTGAGATTTTCATAATGGCTACCAATGACGATATGATAAACTTACTAGGGTGCTCATTCGCCAAGAAAGTCTACAGCGAACTAGTGGGCGAGAGGAATGCCACTGGACTGAGGACAATCGCCAATATCAACGATCCAGGGTTAGAGCATCCATCTAGGGGAGCTGGCCCTCTCAGTAACTGGACTAGGGCTGATCACATTGTCAGTGCCGCAGATGAGATTGTCGGCCAACTTGCTGCGAGCCTCTTGGCTCCTTCGATAGACGAAATTCTCCCTCTTGGGGAGTCATCGTGGATCGCATCTACAGAGGTTACAAACTCATCTGCATTAATCGGGACCACCACAGGAGAGGTCGGAGGTATCTTCGCCGGTATGCCCTCAATTTACTCTATAAAAAAGTCAGACGATAAAGGAGCCCTTAGCAAGGGCGATGAAGTAATCGAGCCGGGGGACATCTTGGTTTTTGTCTCCAACTCCACTGATCAGTTCTCTCAGATAACCAGAAGTGTTGGAAAGTCTGATCCTGATCTCAAGGACAAGGCGCAGATTGCAGTTTTTGGTGCCAGTCAGTTCGGAGTCAGACTATCGGATTACTACCTGAGAAGGGGGCATAGTGTAGTAGTTATAGAGCCCGAGCTAGACTTAGCCAACGAATTAGTAGGCTCTAGTGTAGGAAATAGTAAGAGGCTCGATGTAATTCACGGAGATCCCCAAGATGAGGATCTTCTCAGGGAGCTCGACATCCATAGCCATGACATCGCTGTGGCGGCTCTAGAAGATGATAATCTAAACATCGCTATATCAATGAGAGCCAAGGATAAGGGCGTATTGAGGACCGGTCTAGTCCTAAGAGATCGTGCTCTCGTCGACGCAGTTCATAGGATTGGCTCGATAAACCCCGTCAGCAGGAGGCAAGTGGTAGTAACTGGAATTTTGAAATCCATCCACATGAATGTCCCGGGAACGTTCCAAGTCATACCAAACGTACCAGAAGTAATATCAATTTCAGCCGAAGTAAAAGCAGAACAAGGTATTGAGGGCTGGTCGATATCCAAGGTCGAGTCAAAATTCGGAGCGAGAATTGCCATGATAGACAGGGAGGACTTCGATGGCAAGGTTTCAGTCCTCGATCCCAATGAGGTTGATACCGTATTACTTGGAGATAGGCTGTACATCCTCCTGCTGAAAGACGATTTGAAGAAACTCGAGAAGATCCTAGGGAGCTAACCATGCGCTGGGATGTCGTCGGGTTTGTCCTGGGGTGGACAATTAGACTAGTCGCACTACCTCTAGCTTTGGTGGCCGCATACAGTTGCTACTTGCCTTCAGAGGGATATGAGTTCGCGGCCAGGACGTACCTAATCCCTCTGATTTTGGCCGCGTTTGTCGGACAGAGCCTAGTTTCCTTGGCCAGAGGGGCCGATACCGCCTCCAGGCTCAGAGATCGTGAAGCATTCGCCTCTGTCGCTCTTGGTTGGATTCCTGTTGTGATACTGGGTGCATTGCCATACTGGCTAGGAGGTGTTTTCTACGGTCCTGCCGATCTATCGATTGAATCCGTCGCAGTAGCCGACGTCTTCTCTGGGGCCATCCACTCATGGTTCGAGTCAATGTCAGGGTTTACCACGACAGGATCTACCGTGATAGATCACTCAACAAGTCCACGATGCCTCGAGGGTACGGATTGTATCAGTTCCCAACCGCAGAGTCTGATACTCTGGAGGTCACTCACCCAGTGGCTGGGAGGAATGGGTGTGATCATGCTAGGGCTACTCATACTTTCTCAGGCCCTTGGAGGTGGGATGTCATTGGCTAGGGCCGAGCTCACTGGACCCTCTCTTTCCAGGTTGGGCCCCTCTCTGCAATCAACGGCAAGGAGACTATGGGCGATATACATAGTCCTCACAATAATTGAGATGGTCTTGCTTAGATTCATAGGCGAAATGAGTGTGTTCGACTCGGTTAATTATGCTCTAACTACACTATCCTCAGGTGGTTTCGGCACTACTGATAGCGGGGTTATGGCCTTCAGCTCGGCTAGGATCGAGGTCATTCTGATGGTCTTCATGGTCCTCACCTGTATCAACTTCAGCCTCCTCCATCTAGTTCTCGTAGGTAAATCAAAAGAGGCTTTCAAAGACGGTGAAGTCAGGAGCTATCTATTCATTCTAATTGTTGCATGGATTGCTATGGCCTTCAACATATACAGTGCGGGGTCACAAGATTTAGGGTTCTTAGAAACCATAAGACATTCGATGTTCCAAGCTATTTCGATTTCTAGTACCGGGTACTCTTCAGCAGATTTCGCTACATGGCCACTATTCAGTCAATTCGTTTTACTATTGTTGATGATAATAGGAGCGACTGCAGGCTCTACAGGTGGGGGCCTCAAGGTGCTAAGAATTAGAATCGCCTTCGAGTTATCAAAAAGAGAAATATTGAAAATCATCCAACCTAGGAAAGTTGTTGCAATCAGATTCAACGACGAAGTCATTGACGAGAAGAGGATATGGACAGTACTTGGAATGCTAAGCTCTTGGACTGTTCTTGTTACTGCATCGATATTGGCATTCTCATTATTGGAGCCATCATTGGATATGACCGATGTTCTTTCCGTTTCCCTATCCCTCCTCGGAAACACAGGTCCAGCGTTAGGTGCGTTCGGTCCGACCGCGACTTGGGCTGCACTGGGCGAGCCGTCTTTGATTGTGGCATCTCTGTTGATGTGGCTTGGGAGGCTAGAGTTGCTAACCGTCTTGGTTTTGTTGCACCCAAAGACATGGCGCAGTGACATCTAGAATGAGTCAAGTGTGAATTGTTTGCCTTCAGTAGGTGCTTCCTCCTCCTCTGACTCTATTTCTGGAGGTAGTGCGGAGGGTGGCTCAGGCAAATTCTCCTGATCATCGTACTTCTTAACAATCGATTTCCCCTTTCTGCTACTCTTAGATATGCCGTGCAGAGAAAGATGCTCCTCAACACCTAGCCCCATCTTCTTAGAGATACTGAAATCGTCGGGGTCTCCGCCGAGTGAATCATCGTGGACGGCCAGCAAAAGTGGCCACAACTCCTCCCTGAATGATGATTTACTGGTAGAAACATTCTCCGACATAGTAGTGACAACATTAACGCTCCTCCAAGACTCAGACCCCCTCCTTAGAAAGTCAGGGTATCCCAGATATGGGTCCGTAGTAATCGGGGTCTGAGAAACCGCGGCCTGAGAGGTCAGGGCAGATCCCCAGTACCACGATCGGAATGCACGATTTGTGAACTTAGTAGCTAGAGACCTATCAGCTAGCTGCATCGCATTACTGATGGAAGCAAGACCAGAAGAATCGAAGACAGATTGATTGTTCCACGAGAACCATGCAAGCATCTGATCGGGATCCTTATCGCTATTCCTGAGAATCTCTGACGCCTTAGATCCATTCTTACTCGAGTATATCTCTTTCATAGCCTTGAATACATCAATCTGAGAATCCCTTACAGACACCTCTCCGAGCCCCTTAACATGGTCTATGGTGATATGCCCTTCTACTAGTGAGGAAACAGCCTGCAAGTCCCTCACTAGCGCCCTTAGGTCGCCTGGATTACCAGTAATCAGCTCCTCTAACGCCCCCGGGTCAATAGATAGCCCCTCCCCATCAAGGATCCTGTAAGCTATTTTCCGCATATCCCCGCTGTTAACCCTCTTGAATTGTACCATATCGGATAATCTGAGGACCCTGTCTCTGTTCATCCTCCATCCTCTGCCACCCCCCCAGAGCCTCATTGGATCATTACAAGTCATAATTACGGGTTGCATAGTGACAGATAGCAGGTGCATCAACTCGGCCTTCCCCCCCGAATCCCCTGTGATGCTCTTCGTCTCGTCTTCCGATGAAATCGACCGTCCGATCCTGTCTTCTGATATTTTTGAAAAACCGCCTGCGAGATGATCTACCTCGTCTAAGAGTATTATCGTCTTCCCATCTGGTTTGGAATCCCCTGAGAATAAATCTAGTGAGATGTGTTGTGACCCCCTGGTCGCGGCCTTTCTGATAGAGGCCGCATTTCTCTCCTCAGATGCGTTAAGCTCGATTATCGCCCACCCCATCTCCTTGGCTACGGCCTTAGCAATAGTCGTCTTGCCTACTCCGGGTGGGCCAGAAAGTAAGACTCCTCTCTTTTTTGGTATTTTTCCAGTCGACCAAGTGTCCAGCCACTGCCTAATAGATCTCACTTGAGCCTCATTACCCTCCATCTCACGAATGCTATTGGGGCGATATTTCTCGGCCCAATCATCACTCTCCCCCCTGGCAGACACGTTTGCCGGTCAAGTCGGGACTCCATGAAGATTGGGAGTCAGAAAAGAGATGAGACGTCCCTATTTTCTATATGACTAATCAATTTCTCAGTTGTAACCCTGATCTGTTGTTGGTTGTCTCTGTTCCTTACAGTGACTGTCCCATCTGCCAGGCTCGAGTGATCCACAGTGACGGCCCATGGTACTCCTATCTCATCAGCCCTGGCGTATCTCTTACCAATAGATCCAGTTGAGTCAAGATTTACTTGAATTCCCCGTATAGCAAGCACTTCCGAAAGTAAGGACTCAGCCAGAACGTCCATCCCGTCCTTATCGAAGAGTGGCAAGATAGAGATGTCATAAGGGCAGACTTTCTCATTCAGTCTAAGCGTCACGTAATCCTCTGACTCCTTTCCATCCTCAGCAAATGCATGATCTAGAACGTGCCAGATTATCCTATCAATTCCGAATGCGGGCTCTATCACATGAGGGGTGAACCATTCTCCATGCACATTCCCCTCCTCTTTCTTCAGAGTGACCATCTCGGATGTTATCTCCACTTCTGAACCATCTTCTAGACTCAGTATGAATGGCATGGACGAAGGCGTATCGTCCAACTGGCTGATTGCAGATGCTACTTCACCAGCCCTCTCCCTGAATATGGGACCAATAACGGAACCATTAGGAGATAGAACTTCTTTCGAAACCTTCCGTGGGACTTCAAATTGTCTCCACGCCCGTAGAAGGTTAGTTCCCGAATGGGCTTCATGGGACTCCAAGTCATGACAGGTCCTGTTAGCGATACCTACGCACTCTATCCATCCATACTCTCCTAGAATCTCACAATCCCAGCAATCCGATGCATAATGTGCCATTTCCGAACCAGCGTGCTGCCTAAACCTGATCTTATCTCCATCAATCCCAATTTTGACTAGGAAATCATAGGTTCTTACAAGGAAGGATGCAACAGTTGGGTGCCTGACTATTCCCCTATCTAACGCATCTTGAAAAGAAATTCTATGTTTGCCCGGATATTCTCCTTCTGGGTCTGATATCATCTCAACCATAGTGCCTTCATTTTCACCCAGTTCATTCCTCCCCGGTGGGTCTTCAGGATCAATGAAGTACTCCAGTTCAGCCATATTAAACTCCCTTAGTCTAATCATGCCTTGCCTCGGGCTGATTTCATTCCTATATCCTCTGCCAGTTTGAATTGCCCCAAATGGTAATTTCTGCTTGAAATGACGATATAATGAAGGATATAGCATGAACATACCTTGTGCGGTTTCAGGCCTCATGTATGCCTCCCTGCCACTGCTCATAGCTCCTATCGTTGTCGGGAACATCAGATTCATGGGTCGAGCATTAGACCAGTCGGACTCACCACATTTCGGACAAGAAATATTGTTAGAAGAAATTACTGAGTCCAGCTCTTCACCGCTCAGTGAATCAGGATTCTCATGCAATCCCTCAATCAGGTGATCGCTCCTAAATGCTGAATTGCAGGATAAGCATTCAGACATGTAGTCATTGAACTCTCCTACATGGCCACTGGCAACTAAGACCGACTTAGGCGTGATCGTTGGAGAATCAACCTCCACAATGTCTCCCCAAGAAGTCCAGTGATCAATCCAACTTTCGATAACCTTCCGCTTAATTGTGGCCCCAACGGGCCCATAATCTACCAAGCCAGCTACCCCCCCGTATATCTCAAATGAGGGGAAAACTATGCCACGCCTCCTCATCATCGATGTGAGCCTGTCCAGCCTCCTTGATTCGGGCATTGTATCTCCGACTTGGTCACCCATCTTTCAAGCCATCCTTGGGAATGGGCTATCGATGTACGTACCGTAGGGTTATTGATAATACCATTAATGGCCTTTAATGAGGTTCTTAGAGAAGCATTGATGTACTCATAGGAAGCCCAACCGAGTGATAGGTGCAACAAAAAATGCCTGAAATCGAGTATGTAGAGGACAGAATGGAGACTGAAGAGCTCCTGGAGAGACTATGTCCACCCGTTAGAAATTGGTTTATGGACAAATTTCCAGACTTCACAGAGCCACAAAAGGTAGCCATCCCAAGAATTCTGAAGGGAGAGCACCTCTTACTTTGTTCCCCGACTGGCTCTGGAAAAACCCTTACAGCATTCCTCACGATAATAGATGATTTAGTGCGTGGTTCCCTTGATGGAACCCTTCCAGATTCGGTCCAGTGCGTATACATATCTCCAATCAAGGCTCTTGCCAATGATATCGAAAAGAATCTTCTTGGCCCCCTCGGTGAAATCAAGGAGAGATTTCTTCCAAGCAGAGCCAAGGAAATCAAAGTTGGACTGAGGACGGGCGATACCCCTCAGAGCGAGAGGGAGAAAATGCTTAGAAAACCTCCACATATTTTGATTACAACGCCCGAGTCACTTGGATTGGGACTTGCCTCCAAGAGGTTTAGACCAATTTTGGATCAAATGAAATGGCTCATCATTGACGAAATGCACTCATTAGTTCCCACAAAAAGAGGCACTCATCTGTCTCTAAGTATGGCTCTGATGGATACTGTAGTATCGTCCGACGTCCAGAGAATCGGCATCAGTGCAACCATGGAGCCTCTGGATGCGGTAGCTGAATTTCTAGTTGCTAGCGATTCAAGGGAAACCGACGCAGAGCCTCAAAAGGTCGCTATTGCGAAAATATCAGGAGATAGGGAGCTCGACTTGGACATAATCCTGCCAACTCCCAGATTCAGCTCTATTCCGGTTAAGGAAATTTTGGATCATAATGTAGACAGAATCAAAGAATTAGCCGAGGCCCACACTACTACGTTGGTTTTCGTCAATACTAGGAACATGACAGAGACAGTAGTGCAGAGATTGAAGATAGCTGGGATGGAAGGCGTAGAGGGGCATCACGGTTCAATGGACAAGGCAATCAGGCTTGATGTGGAAAGCAAGCTCAAGAATGGATTACTGAGATGTGTTGTTTCATCATCCAGCCTTGAAATGGGTATCGATATAGGTTCTGTTGATTTAGTCATTCAAGTTGGCTCCCCGGGTTCAATCGCCACGGCCCTTCAGAGAATAGGTAGAGCAGGACATCAGGTTGGTGGCTTGCCTAGGGCTAGGTTCCTACCTACCTCGCCCCATGACCTGATGGAACTCGTTGCATTGCAAATGGCTATCTTGGAGGGAGAGATGGATTTACTAAAATTCCCTCAGAATTCACTCGATGTTCTGGCACAATTCCTAATCGGCCTCACCATAATCAAGGAATGGGATATCGATGACGCCTACTCTCTTGTGACATCATCATGGCCATACAAGTCACTTCCTTACGATGATTACATCGAAGTTCTAGACATGCTTGATGAGGAAAGAAGAGTCTGGCTTGACTGGGAGGATAACAGATTCGGAAAGCGTGGATTTGCGCAAATGATCTACTACACCAATATAGGAACTATTGCACCCGACAACAGTTACTTGGTTTTCACCGGAGACGGAACTTTGGTGGGGCAGCTTTCATCCTCCTTCGTTTCAAGTCTCAGGAATGGGGACGTATTCCTGTTGGGTGGATCTACCTACAGAGTAGCTAGTGTGAGGGGCACCAGGGTAAATGTCACTCCTGCAACCGGATACAGGCCAACAATACCCTCTTGGACAGGCGAGGCTAACAGTCGTACACACGAATTAAGTCAGGCCGTTATCAGATTATTGAGTCAGATTTCCGTAGGGGCAAGAATGGCAACCGATTATGAGCCAATCCTGACAGAAGCATTACAGCTCAATAGGCCTGTAGCTTTGGCGCTGAAACAGTTCCTTGACGAGCATGTTGCTACAACGTTCCAAGTCCCTTCTAATGACAGGATACTTATCGAGCAAGTGGACTCTCCCCTGCCAACTTATGTTGTGACTACCTGCAGGGGAAGGGCATTCAACCTCGCTCTGGGTTACCTCTTCGCTGGAATCGCCTCCAAAGAAAATATAATCATTCACGAGCTTTCATTTGACGAGAATGGATTTATGGCAAAATTGAGTCATGAGGTTGAAATTTCTAAGATTCCAGAGGTATTTAGAAATGACACTAGCGAGGAAATACTCCAGAGATATATGATGGATTCCCAGCTGTTCTCTAAGAGGTTCAGGGAAGTATCCTCCAGGAGTATGCTGAATCCTAGGAGAATCGGTGCCGAGGAAGTTAGTCCGAAGCAATTCCAGCAGAAGGCAGAAGCGATTATGACAAAACATCGTCAGATGGACGGCTCGGTCATTATTAGAGAAGCGATGAGTGAAATCCTGAATGGCGATCTAGATATGGAACAATTACGTAACTTCATTTCCAGGATGGATAGCGAGGATGTCAGAATTGTACATAGGCGCGTGAAAATGCCGTCACCCCTCGGAATGACGCTCTTCATGTCCGCATTTGAAGATCTTCTGAGCCTAAGGACTAGAGCTTACCTAATCAAGGATGTAGACCCAGAGATCCTAAGGCGTCTTCTGGGTGCTAGATCTCTAGCTACTGATCTGGATAAGGAGATGATTTCTGAGTACTATCAGTCAAAGGTAGCCACTCCCAAGAATGCTATTGACCTTCTGAGACTAATGGATATGGGAGGGGGACTAGAGCGAGGCCTCACCAATCCACTTTACAATTCGAAGCTCAGTGGAATCGAAATCCCTGTGATTCGAGAATGGGTAAATGAACTAGCGGAGAGGGGATTAATTACCAAGGTGAGAAATACAAATCACGAGCAAATCGACGATAAATGGTTCTCCATTAGAATGGCAGGAGTCCATGGTACTCTTGGCTGTCTTGCAGTTGCAGGAGCATCCGAGATGGAGGACTTACGAGCTCTTTACACTGGCGGACTAACCTATGAGGTAGCCGAAGAATTCTCTGGCACCACTCCTTCTAAATGGGCATCTTCAAGTCTTTCCGACCCTCTAGACTGCCTCAGACTGAAGCTACTTGACATGCTTGGTTCCGAAGGCCCCCAGACTCTTGATCAACTCAGTGATAGGCTACCTTTCCCTGTGGGTCAGGTAGAATCAGTCCTACAAGAGCTAGAGATGAGGAACTTAGTATCAATTGGCTTCTTCACTCAAACAGATGAAGGGGAGTTTATTCTCAGAGTAGACGAATATAGAATTACTGGAGGTAGCGTAGAGGTAGTGGATTATCGTACTCTTCAGACACTTCTCCTACAGAAATCCTTCACGGAGTTTTCTGAACCTTCTGAAGCGATAAAATCACTAGCGTTGATTCAGAGAAGGGACGAGCTACTTCATAGGGTCAAGAACTTCAGATTCAGAGACTGGAAAGACTTCAAACACGACTCTGACGTTTACAACGGAAGACTATTGCACAACAGGGTAGGATACACAACTCTCGATCAGATACCCATGCTACTGGGACTTCGTTCGGAACCTTGGCTGGGATCTTTAGAAGAAGAAATACTCGAGAAAATCCCTGAAGACGGCATCACAAGAACAGAACTTCTTTCTGAGTACCCTCGAGGTAAGGAAAATCAACATATTCAGAAAAGCGTCAAGAGGGCTATATCTAACCTAGAGCGTCAACTGGTTGTTGCCAAGCAATATCTAGATGTCCCCAATAGAAAGAGATCAATAGCTCTATTTAGGAGAATTCACGGTGTTGTTGATCCACTGGACTTTCCCGAAGCACTAGCTCAATTAATAGCAAAGATAGGGCCAGTAAGATTGCATACGCTGAGGTTTTTCGTCAGTAGGCCAGTTGAAGAGCTCGCTGAAGTCCTTAGGGAATTAGAGAATGAGGGCACGATTTGTAGAGTCGTCGCATTACAGCCCGATCCCACAGACTATTACTCGTCTCATGAGGATGCTGAGAAGCTACTCTCGCCATTAGCTGAAGATAGAAAGATGAGAATTTTAGCGCAGTCAGACCCGTTCTGTAGTCGCTTCATCCAAGAGGTAAGGATGATACTGAAGCAAGGTTGGTACCATCCGGTTTTCAAAGGCGTGGACCCGATAGGCAGGATATTGATGTTCGTGGTTAACGACTATCTTGAGATTAAGGACGTGAATATACCACATTCTTACCTAGACGAATTCAAGGACACATTCAATGAGCTCCTAGAAAACTATCGTGATAGGTTAGTGGATGTCTCTGTAATTCACTCCTTCAATGGAGTCCCAGTACATGACTGCGATGATAATATCCAGGGTATACTTTCTGAGCTTGGATTCGTCTCCATGGGAGATGGAGAGAGATACATACGTGGGGGAATCGTGGAACCTAGACCAAGAAATGAAGTTAACAGGCTCCTTTTCCATACGCACAATATCCATCAGATAAGTAGGTGGGAAAATGAAACCTATGCTCTGAAGGAAATTGATGAACTGAGAGACGATTTCGCACTCAGGGGACGTTGTGAAATGTTCAGAGTTGATCTACAATCTATGGCTGCAACCGAGCAACTTCACCAAGGTACTAATCTTAGGGGTCATCAAGTTTGGGCAAGGCTTCCCCACTTCCAGAGATTACTAGCAATTAGAAACGCACCCCCTATTGATGATGATTTCGGCGTCTTAGAATTCTTCAGGAATCATAATGATCCATCGGTTTTCATGGAGAGGCTAGCCATGCGTAGGGCCGAATTTAGGAAGCTTATCTCTCCACTAGTGAGAAGTGGGCACCTGGTCCAAGACTACAGAGGGGGCTTCAAGACCGTAGAGTCACTACAGAGTTCCGACCTATGGTCAATAAAAAGGAAGTATCTAAGAGAACTGGTTGAGGAGTACCCTGTTATTTCGATGAAGCAACTAGAGAGACTGGCAGGAACTCCCTTCTCTCCTGAGGAGATTAGCGATGTACTTCATGAATTCGAAGAGGACGGAACCCTAATCAAAGGATTCCTAGTTGACGATCAGCATGATATCAGCTGGGGGAGGAAGGAAATTTTAGACTCAAAAGAGATTCCAAAAACTAGGGATTTGGTCATTCCACCATCGGACCCATTGATTCACTATTTTGGATCGATCCTCAGGGAGAGATTCGGATTCGGTTCGGCTTACTTAGTATTCCACAAGGAAGAGCCCATTGCAGCTTTCAAGGCCAATACAAGAAACTCGACAATAGACGTTACAGACTTCGTAGGGGACTCGGAGCTAGAGAAGGAGGCTCTCAGGGTCATGAAAGAATTCGCATGGGAACATCAAATGCCATTAACGGGTGAGCTCTATGAGAAGTTAAGGTCAAGATGACTCGGCTTTAGGCTTCATGAAAATCTTAGTGACCGGTCTAGAGATCCTCAATATGTGGCGGTGCAACTCTGGTAGCAAGTCAAAAAGGGCTGTGGCCAATAAGAACATAGCGAACAGACTGGCCACCTTTGCGGCATAACTATGTGTGAAATCAAACATATCAATGTCGGAGCCAGGAAATAGACTCCAACCAATGTAAGTATCACTTAACCAAACAATTCCCGCATTTCTGAATACATTGAGTACGTGTATCGTGGGCAATGCGATTAGTAATCCCCTCGCCTTGCGCTTCCAGGAAACGCCCCTTAGGGCTACTATCGCACCTACAAAGATAATCATCGACTGCAAAGCCGAGCAGGCCAGTATGAAACTAACACTAACTGGAGTTCCATCAGAATAATTGAACGGAGCAAAAAATCCTTTGTCCCCAAGTGGCTCAGTTAGAAAATATCTACTTCCCTCCCATTGAGAAGCGGCGACCACTCCACTAGGAAGATCCACCATAATTTCTCCAACCTCGAATGATCCCAATCCACAGAATTCTAACAGCCACTCCGTACTATGCGCAGTCATCTCAACGAATTGCATATTCAGAACAGGTATGCTGTATACGGCATAATATGGAATCACAGACCAAGCCACGGCTCCTCTGAGCCAAATTAGAGAATCATTCTGAAGCTCCCAGTTCCTAACCTCCCAAATCCCTAGAGCGATACCAGCTGGAAGCGCTCCAGCGGTCATCAGAACTAGTAAGGGATCTTCAATCTCTATGAAATGTCCAGATTGCATATAGAAAAAGAGGCCAAGCAACGACCAGCCAACTGCCGCAGAGTACGAGGCAATGGGAGAATCTCCTCGATGAAAACTGAATCCCAGAGATAGTGCACCAATCCAGCAAAATGACAACCAAAGAGAGAATTCAGGCACTCCTATTGCACCCGCGAGACCACCCACCAAGACGACGATTGGGTCTTCCATGACGTCAACGAGCCATCAACCCGTAAATATGATGCCCCCAACCGATAGCCGGGAAAGCACATGGCTGACGACTTCACTGAGTTTGCAAACAGCTACCTTGCCGACCTCAAAAACACGCTCGACAACTTACCGACAACAGAAATTTCGGATTTATATTCTATGGTAATTGACGCCTGTAATCAAGGGGCCACTGTTCACTTCATAGGAAACGGGGGGAGCGCAGCCACTCCATCTCACAGTGCTGGTGATTGGTCAAAGGAACTCGGTCTGAAAACTATAGCTCATTCCGATAATACCTCTTCCTTCACAGCATGGGCGAACGATGAAGGCTACTCCCAGGTATTCGTAGGCCAACTTTCCACATTTGCTGATAATGGCGATTTACTAATCGCATACTCTGGTTCTGGTAACTCAGAGAATGTAATTAACGGGGTTAAATTCGCTAATGAGATTGGATGCAAAACCGTGGCAATTACTGGAAATTATAATGGAATGGGAGGGGGCGAAATTGTAAATCTAGTAGATTTATCCATAGTTATCCCTAGTACTTCCATGGAAAGAATTGAGGATGTCCAATTGGTGATTAACCATATCATCAAAGAGGCAGTGAAATCAAACCGCGAGCAGTGATCACATGTTCCCGCCGATGAGGGATAGGGAAAGTCTGTACTCTCC
>Ga0209036_1000635_pt1 | contig 15381 bp, 15 predicted proteins | sample MarorgKNORR_S2LV_3_FD_188222 | JGI IMG/M metagenome (GOLD analysis project Ga0209036, IMG submission 188222) | Marine microbial communities from the Southern Atlantic Ocean, analyzing organic carbon cycling - DCM_A/KNORR_S2/LV (SPAdes) (version 2) | ecosystem: Environmental > Aquatic > Marine >... | reverse complement strand
TAATAACTTTATTGCGTAATTAAGCTGATTATCGGTTTCAGTTTTAATTCTAAAATTATCACCCTCTTCATTAACCTCAATATCAGGTCTCACTCCAACTTCAGAAATAGAGTCTCCGGAGGGAAGGTAATATTTTGCAACAGTTAATCTAATAGCTCCCTTGTTTTTAAGAGGGATTATTGATTGAACAGATCCTTTTCCATAGCTACTTTCTCCAAGTATAATAGCTCTTTTATGGTCTTTCAGAGCGCCAGCAACAATTTCAGATGCAGATGCAGAACCATAATTAATCAATACCAATAAAGTTTTACCATCTGTAATATCACCTTTTTTTGCAAACCATCTTTTGTTTTCTGTTTTTTTTCTACTTTTTGTTGATACGATTTCACCATTTTCAAGAAAAAAATCTGAAATTTTAATAGCTTGAGATAATAGTCCGCCAGGATTATTTCTTAAATCAAGAATGAATGCTTTTAAGTTTTCATTTTTTTTTAATTTTTTAATTTGTTTCTTAATTTGCTGACTACTATTGTCATTAAAAGAAGTTAATCTAATATATCCAATATTATTGTCTAATAGATCAGACTTAACAGACTGCACTTCAATTATTTCTCTTGTTATATTAAATGTTAGGGCTTTTTTAACTCCTCTTCGTCTAACAGTAAGTTCAATTCCAGAACCCACTGGACCTCTCATTAAATCAACAGCTTCACTTAAAGATTTTCCTTGAACCTGAATGTTGTTAATTTTAACAATATAGTCTCCAGCTTTTATACCAGCTTTTGATGCAGGAGTATCATCTATAGGCGATATAACTTTTACAACACCTGCCTCCATACTAACTTCAATTCCCAGCCCACCAAACTCTCCACTAGTTTCTGTTTGCATTTCCTGAAAAATTTCTGGTGACATGTAAGCTGAATAAGGATCAAGTGACTGAAGAAGTCCATTAATTGCAGAGTCCATACTTTCTGACTGATTTATTTCATCAACATATTCTTTATTGATTTTTTCTAAAACCTCACCGAATAGATCAATTTTTTTATAAATATCAATTTCAGCTGAATTTATTTGTTTTAAAAAAAGAAACTGAGTAAGAAAAATAATTAAATAAAATTGAACAATTTTCATATACTAACTTTTTCTTTTGGTATTAATTCAGACCAAATTTTTTCAAGTTCATAAAACTTTCTTTTTTCAGGATGAAAAATGTGAACAATTAAGTCAATTCCATCAACTAATTTCCATTCATTACTTTCCTTACCTTCTATTTTAGAATTCTTAACACCACTATCTTTTAATTTTTCTAAAACTTGTTCTGACAAAGATTGAATGTGTCTTGAAGATGTTCCGCTAGCAATAATCATATAATCAGCCATTGAGCTTTTATCTTTAAGATCAATCGTCACAATATCTTCAGCTTTATTTATATCTAGTGTATTGATTACGATTGTTTTTAGATCTGAAATTTTATCCATTAATTGAGTTTAGACTATCAAATTTTTCTTAATTGAGAAGATGAAATGTTGACTTTTTTAAATTCAATAAATGTAAGGTTGTCATTGTTTAAACTTTTAAATGTCTTTGATTTTAAAGAATTTTTTTTATATCCATGACGATCAAAGACTAAAACATTACATTTTTGTAAAATTGATTTTGATTTATGCCATTTGTGAAAATTTATCAAATTATCAGCTCCCATCAAAAAATAAATTTCAATACCATCATTTTTTTTAAGATAGTTGATAAGATCAATAGTTTTATTTGATTTAATTATATCCTCATAAAATTTAACTTTTATAAATGGATTTAGTCTAATAATTTTTTTACAATCTTTTATTCGTTTTGAGAGATTTGTTTTACTTTCGTCTTTGAAAGGGTTCTTTTTAGTTATTGCCCAAATAATCTTTTTTAAATCAAATCTTCTTTTTGCTTCTTTAGAGATTGCTAAATGCCCTTTATGTGCTGGATCAAAAGATCCACCCAAAATTCCGATTTTAACTTTTTTTTTCAACCTAATCTCTTATCTTTCCTTGACTTGAAATTTCATATTTATAAGAAACTAATTGTTCTAGGCCGACAGGACCTCTTGGTGGCAAAGTATTTGTTGATATACCAACTTCACCTCCAAAACCAAATTCACCGCCATCAGCAAATTGAGTAGAAGTATTATGCATTGCAATAGAACTTTTAATATTTGTCATAAATTGTGCAGCAGTTTTTTTATTTTTTGTAACAATAGAATCTGTGTGCATAGTCCCATATCGATTTATATGATTAATTGCTTGTTTTAAATTTTTAACAACTTTAACAGATACGGCTGCAGTTAAATATTCAGTAGACCAGTCTTTTTCTTTAGCAGGATATAGATTTCCTGAGTAATATTTTTTTATAAAATTATCTCCATAAATTTTACAATTGTTATCCTCTAGCTTTTTTAATATTGGATTACAAAATTTTTTAACAATCTTTTCATGCATTAGAATTGTTTCTGTTGCACCACAAATACTTGTATTTCTTAATTTCGCATTATAAACAATATTTATAGCCATTTTTAATTCTGCATCTTTATCAATATATGTATGACATAAACCTTCCAAATGACCGATAATAGGAACTTTAGAAAAATCTTGAACTCTTTTAACTAAATTTTTTCCTCCCCTAGGAATTATTACATCAATAAATTTATCCATTTTAGAAAGCATTATGTCGACCATTTTTCTATCTTTGGAGTCAATAAATTGAATATAATTTTCATCTACTTTATTTTTCTTTAGAGCTTTACGAAATAGATTTGCTAAAATTCTATTAGTATTAATAGCTTCAGATCCACCTTTAAGAATTACTGGATTTCCAGATTTAAAACATAAACCAGCTACATCTGACGTAACATTTGGTCTACTTTCATATATAACTCCAATGACACCTATTGGAACTGATACTCTTTTAATATTTAGTCCATTAGGTCTTCTCCATTTTTCTAAAGTTACATTGACAGGATCTTTTAATTTTGCAATTTTTTTAATAGAGACTTGAATTCCCTTCAGCTTGATTGGATTGATACTCAACCTATTTATCAAATTTTCTTTAATCTTATTTTTCTTTGCAAGATTAACATCTTTTTTGTTTTGAATTAGAATATTTTTTTTTTCTTTATCAAGTAACAAAGCATAGTCGTTTAAAACTTTATTCTTAATTTTAGTATCTATTTTTATCTTCAAAGCATTTCTAGCTTTAACTCCAATTAAATTCATAAATTTATTCATTTTAAATCTCAACCATATCATCCTTATGAATGACTTCTGATTTTGAAACATACCCTAATAATTTTTCAATTTCATTAGAGTGATGACCCATAATTTTTATGACTTCATCAGATGTGAAGGAACTCAAACCTCTGGCACATTCAGAATTTTTTTTATCTAAAATTTTAATATGGTCGCCTTTTTTAAATTTTCCTGATACTTTTTTAATACCTGCTGCTAATAAACTCTTTCCAGATTTTAAAGCTCGTTTAGCACCATCGTCAATTATGATAGCTCCTTTTGGGGCGACCGAACTAATTATCCATTTTTTTCTGGCATCAAGTTTTGAAACTTTAGGTTTAAACATAGTAAAATTATTTTTTTCAATTATTCTTGAGATTGGATTTAGATATAATCCGTTAGCTATAATCATACTACATCCAGATAATTGACATATCTTTGCTGCCTCAATTTTTGTTTGCATACCACCACTTCCATACTCATTTACACCCTTAATATAGATTTCTTTTAAGTCTTTTTTTATATTATTTATTTTTTTTATTAATTTTGCATCTTTAAAAATTTTTGGGTTTTTTGTGTATAATCCATCTACATCAGAAAGAAGTATTAAAGTATCAGCATCAGTTATTTGAGCAACTCTTGATGCTAGTCGATCATTATCACCATATTTTATTTCAGTCGTAGCTATTGTATCATTTTCATTAACGATTGGAATAAAATCTAAATCAAATAAATTTTCAAAAGTTCTTTTTGCATTTAAAGATCTTCTTCTTTCTTCTGTATCTTCAAGAGTTAGTAAAATTTGTGAGATATTCAATTTAAACTTAGTAAATGTTTCAGAAAAAAGATTCATTAATTCAATTTGTCCTATAGAGGCTATGGCTTGACTTTTATCAAGTTTAATAGTTTTTTTATTAAAGTTCATCTTCTTACAACCAAGTGCTATAGCTCCTGAGCTTACAATGACAATTTTTTGATTTTTATTTTTTAATTTTTTAATATCGCTAGCAAAACTAGAAAGCCATTTTTTTCTTATTCTCTTGTTACTATCAACAAGAAGCGAAGAACCAATTTTAATAACAATTATTTTTGAATTTTTAAGATACATATGACAATAATTTTGCTTTAATCTTCGATACAGATTCTTTGTCTAAAGTTGTCATTGTCATTACCTCACAATTTTTGTCTTTAGAAAAATGATCAATAACATCTTTCACTGTATCTTCATCTATTAGATCTATTTTATTCAGCACTACAAGCTCTTTTTTTTCGAGTAATTTTGAGCTGTAATTCTTCAATTCATTTTTTACTTGTTCATAAGACTCATTTAAATCTAAATTGGTAATATCTATTAAATGTAATAGTGATTTACATCTTTCAATATGTTTTAAAAACTGAATTCCAAGACCGACACCCTCATGAGCCCCTTCTACTAGGCCAGGAATATCAGCTATAGTTATTTCTTTATCATCATAAGATGCTACACCTAAATTAGGATTAAGGGTTGTAAATCGATAATTTGCAATTTTAGGATTTGCATTTGTTATAACAGATAACAAACTTGATTTTCCAGCATTTGGTAATCCAATTATACCAATATCGGCTATAGTTTTTAATTGTAGCCAAATTGTAAACTCCTCACCGATAGTTCCTTTTGTAAATTTTCTAGGCGCTCTATTTGTTGAACTTTTAAATCTTGTATTTCCAAGTCCACCTTTACCTCCAATAGCAGCAACAAATTCTTCTCCTTTTTTATTAAAATCATATATTAGAGTTTTATTATCTTCCTCAAATACTTGAGTACCAAGAGGTACTTTTAGTATTAAATCATTTCCTCCTTTACCTGTACGATTTTGACCAGCTCCATTTTCTCCTCGTTGAGCTTTATGATGTTGTTGATATCTATAATCTATTAATGTGTTGAGATTTTCTTCAGCTTTTAAAATTATGGATCCACCCTTACCGCCGTCTCCACCATCAGGCCCACCGTATTCGACATATTTTTCTCTTCTGAAACTTGGTGAACCATCACCACCGTCTCCGGCTTTAACATAAATTTTAACTTGATCTAGGAATTTCATAATACAACATCTATTTAAGTTGTACTATTAATTGGGTTTTACTGATACGAAAGTTCTATCTGCTTTAGATTTTTTAAATACAACTTTGCCTTTTACAACTGAAAAAATTGAATGATCTTTACCCATTCCTACATTTTCACCAGGAAAAATTTTAGTTCCTCTTTGTCTTACAATTATATTTCCAGGTATTACTGTTTCTCCACCGTACTTTTTAACACCAAGTCTTCGCCCAGCACTATCTCGTCCGTTTCTCGATGATCCACCTGCTTTTTTTGTTGCCATAATTTACCTAATTTATTTACTTGTAGCCTCAGTTTTTGGTTTAACTTCAGCCTCAACCTTTTTAGTTGGTTTAACTATTTTTTCTGCTTCAGATAAAACTTTACCATCTTTAGAAAAAATTTTATTAATTCTAATCATTGTATGTTCTTGTCTATGACCATTTTTTCTTCTTGAATTATGTCTTCTTCTTTTTTTGAAGATTAAAATAGTTCTATCTTTACCATTTTTAATTAAATCAGCTTCTACTTTTGCACCTTCAACATTTGGAGAACCTATTTCTATAGTTTTATCATCTCCATATGCAAGTATCTCATTAAATTCTATTTTAGAATCAGGTTTTGAATCTGGTAATTTCTCAATTTTTAAAATTTCACCAGCTTTAACTTTGTACTGTTTTCCACCTGTTTTTATTACTGCGTAAGACATAGTATGAATTTATATTTAAGTTATCGCAATATAGTTCTAGCAAGTTTTTAGTCAAGTCGAATTAACTAAAAATTATCCTTTAAATCGCGCAATTTTGAGAAAGATTCTAGGTTTTTTGCTCTTAAAAATATGTTGCAATCTAATTCCTCTTTTATTGTAGTTGGGATTGTGGGGAGCCCATTCGAGGTCAATTTTTTTATTTGTTCAATTTTTTTTTGTAAATTTTGGTTATCAGGATCATTTTTTATACAAAATTTTGAATTGCTGAGAGTGTATTCATGACCACAATAAATTTTAGTTTCTTTAGGCAAAGATTTAATCTTATTAAGAGACTCATACATTTGTTCATAAGTTCCTTCAAATATCCTGCCACAACCAAGAGAAAAAAGAGTGTCCCCTGTAAAAGCTAACTTTTCTTGAAAAAAATTAAAACATATATGACCTGTGGTATGTCCTGGAACATGAATTATTTTAGCTTTAAAATTATCAGCTTCCCATATTTGGTCATCTTCTAAAAAAATATCTATACCAGGAATTCTTTCTGAATCTTTTTTAAAACCAACTACAATAGAACCAAATTCTTTTTTTAAATCTTCATTACCACCAATATGATCAAAATGATGATGTGTGTTTAGAATATATTTTAAATTAATGTCTTTGTTTTTTAAATAATTTATAATTGGCTCAGCTTCACTTGGATCCACTACACAGGCAGATTTGTTGCTATCATCAATAATTAAATAACTATAATTGTCTTTTAGACACGGTATGATTTCAACTCGCATATTATTTTTCTATTAAAAATATTCCTAGATCTGCAGATAAATTTTTAATTTCTAAGTTTCTTTCGTTTATTAATGACGCATTTAGTTTATTTAGTGCTATTGACTTAAAAATTTTTATATTTCTAGATTTAACAAAATGAACAAAATCTTTAATGGTGCACATATGTAAGTTTGGTGTGTTGTACCATTCATCAGGCAATGTTTTGGTAATTGGCATTGTACCTTTAAGCAGTAAGTGAAGTCTCACTTTCCAGTAACCAAAATTAGGAATTGTAATAATTGCTTTTTTACCAACTCTTAAAAGTTCATTTAAAACTAACTCAGGATTTAAAAAAGCTTGAAGTGTTTGGCTTAAAATAACATAATCAAATGACTTATCTGGAAATTGCTTTAAGTCTTTTTCAGCATTTCCTTCTATTACAGTTAAACCCTTAGCAATACATTCTTGAACCTTTTCTTTTGAGATCTCCAATCCTCTTATATTTGCATTTTTGTTATCTTTTAGAAATTTCATCAGAATTCCATCAGCACAACCAACATCTAAAACTTTTTTGTCTTTTTCAATTAAATCAGCAATTACTTTAAATTCATTTTTCATATTTAATTTTCTTCATATGACTTATCCAAAAAGTTTTTAAGTGCATTTAAAAAATCTGGGACATCTAACAAGAATGAATCATGTCCTTTATCCGACTCTATTTCAACAAATCCCACATCAGCCCCGATAGAATTTAGAGCTATAACAATATCTTTATTTTCTTGAGTTGGGTAAAGCCAATCTGAGGTAAAAGAAATTATAAAAAATTTAGCTTTTGTTAATTTAAATGCATCAGACAGATTCCCATTAAATTGTTTAGCTAGGTCAAAATAATCCATAGCTCTAGTTATATAAAGATAACTATTTGCATCAAATCTATCAACAAAGACTGAGCCTTGATATCTTAGATAGCTTTCAATCTGAAAGTCTGCATCAAAACCAAATTTTAAATCTTCTCTTTCTTGTAATTTTCTGCCAAATTTTTCCTGCAAACCTTTTTTTGATAAATATGTAATATGTGCTGCCATTCTCGCAACAGCTAACCCTTTACCTGGATTTGAATTATTAGAACCATAATCTCCTTCTTTCCAATTGCTGTCAGCCATGATTGCTTGTCTTCCTAATTCATTAAAAGCTATATTTTGAGCTGAGTGACTTGAAGTTGTTGCAATCGGTATTACTGTTTTCGATTTATCTGGAAAGTTACTTATAAATTGCAGAACTTGCATTCCACCCATAGAGCCACCTGCTACAGAAAATAATTTATCAATCCCAAAATGATCAAGTAGATTATACTGAGCGTTGACCATATCGTTAATAGTAATGACAGGAAAATTTGTTCCTTGAATATTACTGTTTTCACTATCTAAATTACTAGGCCCATAGGAGCCCATACATCCTCCAATTACATTTGAACAAATAACAAAATATTTATTTGTATCTATAGCTTTACCCGGACCTACAGCGTAACTCCACCAACCATCTTTTTTAGTTACAGGATTTGTACCAGATACATATTGATCACCTGTTAATGCATGAAATACTAATATTGCATTATCTTTTTGTGAATTTAGAGAACCATAAGTTTCGTAGGCAATTGGAAAATCTTTAATTGTTTTTCCACAGTCTAACTTAAGTGGGTTTTTAACAATTAATGTTTTTAAATTCGTTTCAATATTCATAATAAAGATTTATTTGAATTGAGAGAAAAAAAACTATTTTAGCGGTTTTTTTTAAGCGCTCGCAATTCAGTTAAATCAGCGCATAATTTTTTTACAAGAACTTGATAATTATGTCAATTTTTTAAAATATTCTCTTATTCTATATAAAAATTTGTAATTTTATCTATAAAGAGCTCATAAAATAAAAAAAATGAGCACTCCAAAGTTTAAAAAATTTAATATTGAAGCTTATAAGCCTGGTAAGTCAAAAATAAGAAAACTAAAAAAAGTAATAAAATTATCAGCAAATGAGTCTGCCTTAGGCATGAGTCCTAGAGCTAAAAAATTAATATCAAGTAATAAATTTACTTTAGATAAATATCCAGATGGAAAATCTGAAAATTTAAAAGAAGCAATAGCTAAAGCTTATAAGTGCAATAAAGACAAAATTATTTGTGGAGCAGGATCAGATGAGGTTATCCAGATGATTTGTCAGTTATTTTTAAATCCAAAAGATGAGGTGGTGCTTCCAGAATTTAGTTTTTTAATGTACAGGATTTACTCAAAAATAGTTGGCGCAAAAGTTGTATTTGCTAAAGAAAAAAATTTCAAAATTTCAACTAAAGAAATCTTAAAAAAAATTACAAAAAAAACAAAGTTGGTCTTTATTGCTAATCCAAATAATCCAACAGGAACTTATTTGACAAAAAAAGAAGTCTTAGAATTACGAAAAAAGCTAAATAAAAAGATATTATTGGTAATAGACGATGCTTACGCTGAATATATGAAGAATTCTGACTATGTCTCAGGTTTAGATTTATTTAAAAATAAAGAAAATGTTTTCATTCTTAGAACTTTTTCAAAAATGTTTGGATTAGCTTCATTAAGAGTAGGATGGGGGTATGGTTCAAAAAAAATAATTAATGCTTTAAATGTAATTAAACCACCTTTCAATATTAATGGAGTTGCTCAATTAGCTGCAGCTGAGTCATTAAAGGATAAAAAATTTATCAATAGATCAATTAAGCACAATTTATTATATGCAAACAAGATTAAAAAATTTTTAGAGGATTATAAAATTTATTCCAATCCTGTTTCTGCAAATTTTTTGTTTCTTGATTTTGAAAGGTGTAAATATTCAGCAAAATATTTATATGAAAAATTAAAAAATAAAGGCATAATTTTAAGATCAACCCGAGATGGATATCATATTAATAATAAATTAAGATTAACTATTGGGTCTAAAAAAGAAAATTTAAAGTTCTTAAGTGCTGCAAAAGAGGTATTAAACTAATGAAAAATATTTTGATTATTGGGTGTGGATTATTAGGCTCCTCGTTATTAAGACGTATTCATAAAAAAAAATTAGCAAAAAAAATATTTGTTTATGAAAAATCCATATCAAATATTTCTAAAATAAAAAAATTGAAGCTACCTGGAGTAATTGTAAAAACACTTAAAGATGGGATAATTAATTCAGATCTTATAATTTTTTGTACTCCAATGAGTGAATATAAGAAACTTATAATTAAAATTAATAAATTTATAAAACCGAATACATTAATTACAGATGTTGGTTCCTCTAAAATTGAAACTACAAAAATTATTAAAAAATTTTTGAAGAAAGATTTGAGTTGGATACAAAGTCACCCAATCGCAGGTTCTGAGGTAAGTGGTCCAGAACATGGCAAAGAAAATATTTTTGTCGATAAATGGTGTGTATTAATAAAAGAACAAAATACTAAAAAAAATCATTTAAATATTTTAAGTAAATTTTGGAAGAAAATTGGCTCAAAAGTTGTAGTGATGACACCAGAAAAACATGATAAAATTTTTTCAATAACTAGCCATCTTCCTCACTTGATTGCATATAATTTAGTTAAGTCAGCACAAGATTTTGAAAAAAAACAAAATTTTGGACTAATCAAATATAGTGCTGGTGGATTAAGAGATTTTTCCAGAATAGCGGCTTCAAATGAAATTATGTGGAGAGATATATTTTTTAACAATCAGAAGAATATTTCAAAAGCAATTGATTTATTTATAAAAAATTTGAGTGCATTTAAGAAAGACATAAATGCTAAAAATAATAAGTCTATTTTAAAAAAACTTATTCATACTAAAAAAGTAAGATCAAAAATTATTAAATTAAAACAAGATATTGATAAACCAGACTTTGGTAGAAATTAAAATTTAATTCTAGCTATTTTTTTTACTTCTAAATTTGCTGTTTCTCTAATTCTATTTATTGTCTTTATTATCGGCATCATGAGAACTTTTTTTTCAGGTCCATAAGCATGAATAAGTTTTTTTGAATTTAAACATATCGCAACATGTCCTTTCCAAAATATAATATCACCTTTTTTAAATGTTCTTTTTTTTAATTTTCCTCTCGAATACTTTATTTGGTCTTTGGTGTCTCTTGGATAAAATAAGTTATTATAATAAAAAAATATTTGCAATAAAGCTGAACAATCAATACCTTTATATGATTTACCTCCCCAAACATATTTAACCTGCAAAAACTTTTTAAAAATTTTTATAAAATTTTTTTCTTTATGATTTATTTTTTTAATATCTGTTTTTTTTATCCATTTATTTTTTTGAATTTTGATATAATTTTTATTTTCATCTACAGCTGATACTTTTGATCCAAATGTAAGAAAACTTTTTGTTTCTAAATTAGGTCTTTTAAAAATTTTTGCTTTGAGGTTACTTACTTTATAATTGAAATTTGTTTTTTGAGTAAATTGTTTATTCTGAATATATCCAACGTAATTATCAAATAATAATTTAATTTTAATCCAACCTTTATTTTTTGATAAAATTTTAAATTTTTCACCACATATTATTTGAGACGTAACTTCAGATAAATTTGAAGGTTTTTTATAGATATTAGAATAATTACCTATGAAATAAAAATTACTTTTCACCAATTTTAATTTTATCTTTAATAAGCCATAAACATACCAGAGATGGAATGACCATTATCGTTGTTAAAATAAAGAATGTACCCCAATCTCCATTCAACCAATCGACCAATGCGCCCGATGAAGATGCTAAAGTAGTTCTTCCAGCAGTACCTATTGAAGCAAGAAGTGCATATTGCGTTGCTGTATAAGTCCTATCTACTAGCAATGAAATAAATGCAACAAAAGCTACTGTTGCAAATGCAGCTGTTATATCATCAGCAATTACTGCAATTGCAAATAAAATTTCTGATTTTCCTGTCCAAGCTAAAACTGCAAATAAAATATTTGTGATTGCCATTAATCCTCCAGCAAAAAACATAGTTTTTATTGTTCCAGCTCTCATAGCCATCAAACCTCCCAATAATGTAAAAACTACTGTTGTAATCCAACCAAGTCCTTTAGAATAAATTGCAATTTGCCCTTTTGAAAAACCAATTTCCTTATAAAATACAATTGACATTCTTCCCATGAATGCCTCACCAATTTTAAATAAAAAAACAAAACCTAGGATTGCTGCAGCTATAGCAAAACCATTTTTTCTAAAGAAACTTATAATCGGACCACCAATAGTTCCAGTAATATAAGCAATAAAGTTAGTAATAACATTACTTGAACCAAGTTTTCCACTAATTAACTCATCAGTTTCTTTTTGCTTTGCCTGTCTATCTGTTTTAATTGGCTCATGTACAAACATTAAACCAATATTCATTAAAATAATTAAAACACCTAAAATTAAAAAAGTAGCCTGCCAATAATCTATGATACCTAAATTTTCAAAATACTCAGCTGTGAATAATGCAACAACTCCACCTAACTTATAACCTGTCCACCAACCGACAACTGCCATTGCAGCTCCTGCCGCCATAGATTTTCCTTCATTTTCATTAATTTGTTCAATTCTTAATGCATCAACTGTTATATCCTGAGTTGCTGAGGCAATTGCAATGATTAATCCAACACTTATTAATAACGCTAAATTTTCCGTAGGATTAATTACACTCCAAACTATCAAGCTTAGTAAAATAATGATTTGCATTAAAACTATCCATCCTCTTCTATGACCTAGTTTCTTTGTTAGTAATGGTATTTGAATTCTATCTATAATCGGAGCCCATAAATAATTAAAAGCATAAACACCAAATATTAAACCTGCCCATCCTATTGTAGATCTACTTAGCCCTTCTTCTTTTAACCAAAGACTCAAGCTACTTGCAATTAGAACCCAAGGAAAGCCACTAATAGAGCCTAGAAGTAAAATTCTAAGCATTCGAATGTCTTTATAAACAGAAAGAGAGTCAAACCATGATGATGTTTTAGACATATTTAATTTCTCCAAAATGAAGGTAAAAACAACACTAATATTGCAAACAACTCAAGTCTACCTAAAATCATTCCTACCGTTAAAACCCATTTAGAGATATCTGGTAATGATGAAAAATCTCCATTGGGACCAATTATAGGTCCTAAACCAGGACCAACATTTGAAATTGAAGTAGCTGCTCCAGAAATTGCTGTAATAAAATCAAGCCCTGTTAATGATAATACAGCAGCAAGTATAAAGAAAATCACAAAATAAAAATATATAAATGAAATTATGGACGCAATGAATTTATCATCAACAGAATTTTGATCATACTTAATCACAAAAACTCCTTTGGGATAAATAATTTTTTTCAGTTGATTAGTTATGAACAAATATAAAATTTGAACTCTAAAAATTTTAACTCCACAGGTAGTTGATCCTGCACACCCACCTATAAACATTAAAGCAAAAAATAATGTCAAAGGAAAACTTCCCCATCCATCAAATTCAGCACTTACATAACCTGTTCCAGTTAAAATTGAAATTGTATTAAAAGAAATTGATCTTAAACTAAATTCGTTGCCATTGGTTATTAATAGGTAAATTGAAAGTATAATAATAGTTGCAATGATAATTTTAATAAAAGTTTTTATTTGAATATCTCTTAAAAAAATTTTTTTATCACCACTTATAAATTTAATATAGGCAATAAAAGGTAAACTCCCCAAAATGATAAATATCATTGATGATATCTCTATTGGGATACTATTAAAATAACCTATAGATTGATTGTAATTAGAAAAACCGCCAGTTGCTATTGTAGTCATAGAGTGGGTTAAACTATCAAATTTTCCCATTCCAAATATCCAATAGGTAAATGCACAAAGTACAGTTAAACCAGAATAGATATAAATTAATCTTAATGCTATTTCTTTAGACTTTGGAAGTATTTTTTCTGAAGAGTCGTTGCTTGATATTTTAAATAATTGCATTCCACCAACGTTCATTATTGGCATAAGCGTAATTGCCATAACAATTATACCAATACCACCTAGCCATTGAAGGATAGCTCTCCATAATAAAATTCCTTTAGGTGTATTTTCTAAATTAGAAATAATTGTAGAACCAGTGGTAGTAATACCAGACATACTCTCAAAAAAAGCATCAGTAATTGTAAGTTCAATAGTTGAAAATATAAAAGGAAGAGATCCAAAAATTGCTATGTTTAGCCATGATAGGGCTGTCAATAAAAAGGCCTGTTGTAAACTTAATTTTCTATCATGATCTAGATTTGATAAAAAAAATAAAGTTCCAAATACAATTGTTATTATTGAGGCACCAAAGAAAGAGGAGTCCACTTCAGAATAAACAAACTGAGCTATTATAGGTATGAACATTGATACACCCAGAATTATTTGCAAAATTCCAAGTGTAAAAAAAACAGTTTTGTAATTAGACATTTTGAAAGAACATTATTTTATGGTAAATAAATTTCAACTCTATAAGAATTAATAAAATCGCTAATTTAAGATTTTTTATAAGAATTATTCATGATTAAAAAAGAAAATTTAGATAAAACAAGTGCATGGCCTTTTGTGGAAGCAAAAAAAATGCTTCGTGAAAGGAAGTCTTTTATTGAAAAAAAAGGTAAAATCACACTCCAAACAGGTTATGGCCCAAGTGGACTTCCTCACATAGGGACATTTGGAGAGGTTGCGCGTACATCAATGATGGTTAATGCCTTAAATCAATTAACAGATTTACCAACTGAAATAATAACATTTTCAGATGATATGGATGGATTAAGAAAAGTTCCAGAAAACGTTCCTAATCAAAAACTACTAAATGATAATCTTCATAAACCATTAACCCAGGTCCCAGATCCTTTTGAAAAATTTAATAGTTTTGGAGAGCATAATAATGAAATGTTAAAAAATTTTTTAGATAGTTTTAAATTTAAATATAATTTTCAAAGTTCTACAGCTCTCTATAATGGTGGTTTTTTTAATCCAACATTAAAGATTATTTTAGATAATTATGAGGGAATTATGAATATTATAATTCCTACGTTAGGCAAAGAACGTCAGAAAACTTATTGCCCATTTCTACCAATATGTCCTGATACAGGGCATGTTTTAGAAATACCTCTATTAGAAATCGATAAAGAAAAATCCAGAATTATTTTTGATAATAAAGGAAAAAAATTAGAAGCTAGTATTTTAGATGGAAATTGTAAACTACAATGGAAAGTCGATTGGGCAATGAGATGGTATGCACTCGATATAGATTTTGAAATGTATGGTAAAGATTTAATTGAGAGTGCAATTTTATCGACAAAAATTATCAATTTAATTGGTAAAAAAAATCCATCTGGATTTGCTTATGAGTTATTTTTAGATGAAAAGGGCGAGAAAATTTCTAAATCAAAAGGTAATGGTATTACTATTGATCAATGGTTAAATTATGCCTCTCCAGAGAGTTTGTCTTTATATATGTATCAAAATCCAAAGAGAGCTAAAAAACTATATAATGAAATAGTACCCAAGGCTGTTGATGATTATTTAGATT
>Ga0209036_1000633_pt1 | contig 15410 bp, 3 predicted proteins | sample MarorgKNORR_S2LV_3_FD_188222 | JGI IMG/M metagenome (GOLD analysis project Ga0209036, IMG submission 188222) | Marine microbial communities from the Southern Atlantic Ocean, analyzing organic carbon cycling - DCM_A/KNORR_S2/LV (SPAdes) (version 2) | ecosystem: Environmental > Aquatic > Marine >... | reverse complement strand
TTTGTTAATGCTAAAGCGTTTGTAATTTCTTGTTCAACTGCCCAAAGTCTGGTCTTAGAAGGATCCATTTCAGTACAAGCAGACCATTCAGCGTAGATGGTTCCAGCGGTACCGCCTGAAATTGGATTTGCAGTTAACCATTCAGGAGGAGATGGAACTTCATCAATTGGAGTAGCATTGAATGGCCATGACATAGGCTCTCCAACTGAACCATCGGCATACTCTGTAACAATTGCTGCCCTGTACTTATTCCCATCTACTAATGTTGACATAACTCCATTATGATCAGCCTCGGTAACTGTAGCAGTAGTTTGGGACCAGAATGGAACATGCATGTAACCTGCAAAATTATCTAATTCTTGTTTATTAGGTTCCCAATCAGGATTACTTGTTGAATCCCAAATATAAACTCTGTAACCATACCAAGCTGCATCTTCTGATGGTAACCAAGATGCTTCAAGAATACCTCCACCGTCATTCCCACGATTTTTGAATGAGGTCAGAATTGTAGGTACCTCTACTCTTTCCCAATCATACGTCATTCTAACACTAATTGTACCATTCATTGGAGATTGCATTTGTACATGTAGTTCTACTGAATTAGACCCCGGCCCAACATTGGAAATAGCATTTTGGAACCCTGCCTCGATTGCAGGATTTCTTCCTGCCAAATCCCATGAACCACTGTAGTTCAACGAAACTGAACGGGCCCATACATTAGATGAGGATACAGGACTTGTAATTGTCATAGCCCCGTTATACATAGGTAAAATTCCAGGAAGAGAATTGGAATCGTTGGGAATAGATAGTGGATCTGAAGAGTTAACTAGAACTGTAGACATTCCTGGATGAGTTGTTGAAGTAATATCCCATTGCCTACCACCAAATACTGTGTAAATTGGTTCTGCTCTTCTTTGGTATTCTCGTGGCTGTTCGATAAGACTTCCTTCCCAAACATGAAGGCCATCTTCTGCAACAACATATAGGGAATCAGATTCAATAAATGCATTATTAAGACCCGATACTGAAGTTGATGCGATTACAGAGTGAGATTTTCCTACATCTAATAAATTAATACCTCCAGACCCTATTAAGACTAGATAATTACCATTAGAAACCATTTTTACTGGTGGCCATGATAAAAGATTAGATGGATTGGTGCCAGCTTCCATTTGCCCCATTGTACCGTTCCAGTGAACTAATGGAGCTATGTCTGTAGCAACATGAACGCCCCAAGAATCAGCAGCTAAATTCAGAACATTATTACTTGGTATCATATCTATTAGGTACGTGCCATTTTGAGTATCTGTATCTATGTCCCAAGCAGCAACACCTGGTCGTGTTGCACCTTGCCCATTGTGAGAAATAAATATAGAAGCATTATGGTGTTGGATAATTGTAGAGTTGCCTACAGTTACTTCTCGAGTAACTGAATCTGCAAATAATATTCCAGATACTCGATTTCCAATTAAACCATCAGAGTAATCTATAGTATTCTGTATTGAATAAGTTCCTTCTTCGATGACTGTTAAGCCCGCTAAACCTCCTGCTAAGATTGTACCATTACCTTGAATTGGGCTCTCTAGAAGCATTAAATGCTCAATTACTGGTGATGGGAGACCATCATAAGAAGTGATTGGAGAATCCCATCCACTCCTTGTCATATTGTACATACCAATGCCTCCACTGGTTGCAATCAATACATGATTACCCACTTCAAGGAAATCTCTAACAATATTACTTGGTAAGCCTGCAATTAGGCTTCCTTGGCCCCAATTTTCAGTATTTGTATTGAATGACTGATATCCTGCAGAAGTCCCAGATTCGCCCATTAGTCCGACATACATTGTCCCATCGTCGTCAACGTGCATTCCATCCATTTGTGAGTGAAGAGCTGATGATGTAGGTGTCAAAGTTCGCTGAATTGTATCAATTTTATACAAACCACTACCTGCAGTAGTTACCCATAATTTTTCTCCATCTAATGTGATATCATTGATAATATCGCCATCAAATGAATATCCATATTGCCACCTAACGCTACCATTTACAAGCTCTCCCTGTAAAACTGAAGAAGCATAAAATGAATTCCAGCCTAAACTTGATGTTGCCCAAATATTTGTTTCATTAGAAATAATATTTAGTATCTTACCACTTGTTAGTCCTGTTAATTCATCGAAGCCACTTTCTATTAAACCCGTAGAATCTAATCTATCGACTCTATTCACCCCTGAGGTTTGTCCTGAGCGTCCTATAGCATAGATAGGAGTGCTTGATGAAGGTGCTTTAACAATTGAACAACCATCCATCCCAGGACTAAGAATCTGGCCGTTCACAGTAGATGTCCCCGAGGTAATAATCCTAGAGATGCCACCAGTTGTATCAAATTGATGCGCTGTTAACAATACATTTCCATCATGCAACATACCCCCAGGGAATATTCTATCTTCAGAGATACCATCTGCAGAATTTGTTAGAGTTGCTAAAAATTGATCCGTATTGTAGTTATATCTATCAATTCCTACTCCTTCTTCATCAAAACCGACATACAATATTCGATTGGCTTCGTCACAAGCGAGAGCTCGAGCATCGTTATCAGCTAGACCATTAGAGGTTAGTATGGAAGTAATCCATTCATCAGTAATACCGTCAGAGTCATGATCTGCTAGGTCATAACGGGCAATTCCGCCTTGATTACCCCACCAATTTACAGCACCAACGGCTATGTGCACAATATTATCACATACTTCAATATCTGCAGTGTAACCACCAGGAATTCCTGCACTGCCAAGATTCCATGTTGTCCAATTACCTGTAGTGCCATTCTTACGGATTATTTCTGAATTAGTGTTCCAACCTCCACTACTGTAACTTCCTGCCCATAGGTCATCTCCAACAACTATCATAGTATACACTTCGTCATTTGCATCAGATGGTAATCCATCGTTAACAACCCAAGGATCTAACCACGTTTCATTATCCGGTTCCCATCGTAAAATACCGTCCATACTAGCAAATAAATAATCATCTTGATATTCAACTATACCTCTTATTGGGCCAGGTATATCTGTCCATTCATCAAGTAATGTCATTGTTTGGGCAGAAAAACGACGAAGAATATTATCTCCATATGCAATCCACAACTCGCAAGATGAAACATTAATTGGGAAACATTCGCCAAGGAATTCTGCGTTCACTCTTTCGACGCTTCCTATAGTATCTAGAGGGTTTTCCCAAGTTTCATTCGTAACATTCCAACGAGCAATAGTTCCATCTCCATCATTCCAATATTGAGTAGGCCTAATCCCAATCCAAAGTTCTTCTGATACTTGTCCAATACTGTGAATTTTACCATTCCAACCGAGTTCTTGCCCAACATCAATCGTAGACTCGCTAGAATTAGATGTTAGATTAATCCTCCATATTTGATCATTTGATTGCCACCATGCTGTTGACCTCTGAGTTGAATAATGTAGAATATCATCAATTATTACCACATCTTGAGGTGCTGAATTGGAAAGTGTTGGGCCACCTGAATTAGCGCCGCGATTCCAATCTATAATTACTGTATTATTTACTACATCAATAAGTGTCAAACCGAAATCTCCACCAGCCCATATTGTGCCCTCAATGTGTCCTGGAATGAGAACTGTGACATCATCGTCATCAATGAATCCTTGATCGCCATCCCATGTTTGAAGCCATTCTTGGCTAGTGAGGTTATATCGTCCAATACCTGTATTTTCAAAACCAATATACAATATATCTTCGACTTTGACTACTCTCGCTCTTTGCGTGTCATCTCCTGCTGTCCATCTTTCTACAACGGTTAATCCTGTATTTCGATTTATCAAAGATGCACCTTCATCATGACCTGCCAAGATTCGTGTACAACAATTCTCGGAAAGAGGGCTACTTAAAGGGACTAATTCAACAGAAAATGTCTCACTAAACCGTGCAGAATTATTCATTGGAGAAACACATTCATCCCACTCGTATATATTTCCTTGAATTATATTCCAACCCGTCCAAGTACAAACTCCGCGGTTGGTAGCCGCGACTACTCCGTCTGCGTCACTCTTGATATCGTTGATTTTGAATGGATCATTATTTCCACCCGGTACATCTGTTTCAAAATATTCCCAATTAGAACCATCCCATCTAGCCATTGCTTGATTTGATGTTCCTCCAGAATTAGGAACTTCCATACCGATGATTAAACCACCATAGTAATCAAGATGGAGAGAGAGCACATCATTATCCGGTAAGCCACTAGTTCCATCTGCGTCCCAAATATCAATAATTTCACTAGTGTGTCTATCAATCAATAAAATTCCAAATCCTGTTAATCCAAAATAAATTATATCTTCGTCGACTGCTATTGGAGCTGCTTCTAAGTTATCAGCTCCAAGAGATTGCCAAGATGACAAGATAGATAATTCTTGTAAGTTAATTCTCATTACTCCGGCGTCGGGAGTAGCAATATATGCAACGCCATACCTAGTTACTACATCGTTGATAAAATCAGAATCTAAGCCGTCTTGCTCAGTAATGACATCTGAAAGTGTCATTGAGGAGGTATTAATGAAAGATAGTCCATCTTCATAATGACCGACTACTAGGATTTCAGTATAAGAATCGTGAGACAGAGATATTACTGCATTAGAAGCAATGCCCTGAACTGTCCCCATGTATGATGCATCTGTGTTATCAAGTCTCAGAATACCTGAATTAATCGTACCAATCCATACCCACCCGTCAGAATCCTGAATAAATGATGTTATTTCGATTGGATTGCTCACATAGTCGGATATATCGATTGGAGAAAGCCATGTTTGAGTTGCTTCATCAAATCTATCGATTACAGTCCCTCCTGAAACCCAAATTTCTCCTTCTTCGTAGTCATCAACAAATATTACCTGATTCATTTGGTTTGTTGATGGGCTACTAACAAGAGTTTCTGTTCCATCATTTATTTCTCCAACTAGACGGCCCAAAACACCAGAACCATCTCCTACCAGAACTAATCCCGAATCTGGACTTCTTGCTTTATCGAGATTAGGCCAAGAAATTATTTCATTACCATTTTCTTTCAGATCAAAAACAGTTAATTGTCTCTGAGATGAAAAGAAAAGTGCATTGGTATCGTACGTGTGTACAGTATTGGCAGCTAATATGTACAGCCAACCTTCAGTAAGACCAAATCCAATTACTTGGTTAGATGCTAACCAATTGCTGGTTGACCATGTGGCCATCCAAGAATTAGATGCTAAATTACGGCGATCTATTCCTGCATTATCCGTTGCGATCAATAATTGAGTACCTAACAATTGCAAATCATTTATTCTGTCAGAACTTAAGAAATTACCAGTATTCCATAACACGTTACTATCTACTGTAACTGATGTCCCATTAGTTCCACTAGATGTAGAAAAACCTAGAACATGAAGTCCCTGATATGTAGAAATATACAAATCATCTCCATATGAAATCATATCTGTAGCGGTCTTAACTGCACCTCCAGGACAATAATAGTAAGATTCCCAAACACCATCACTCGTGTAGAAAACGCTGCAACCAGAAGATGCCCAGATTGTACCATAGTCATCGACTGTTACAGTATCGACTGTTTGAGAACTAGAAGTGTCATCACTAAATGTCTCCATTACAGAAGAATCTGAAAGACTACGTTGCAAAATTGTTCCATTGGCAGTACCTATTAACAAACGATTACCTGATTCATCTATTGCAAGACTTCTACCATAAACTTCTGATTCTATATCAACAATTATAGTTGACGTTTGATCATCTAAATGTAGTAAATCATCACCCAATAAGATGTACAGCCTACCATCAACTGGATTTACTGCACTATCGTATATTTCAATATCTAAGGATGAAAAAGATACTTTTGGGTCTGCTGGCCGTAAAGCTTCCATCACCAAATCTGTTATCGAAATCCCTGTAGGTAACTGCCAACTTGTATCACTTACGGAATTGGGTTGCAGACGAGCATCAAGAATCCCTTCGGAATTGACATCTGGTTGATTCTCAGAAAATGAATTTTGCATACCAAATCCTCCTAATTCAGTCCAATCAAGTATTGGTGTTTGAGTATCTAGTAGTGTTATCTGTGGCTCATATGCCCACAAACCATCTGAACCGTTGACTTTCACTTCAAATGTCATATTATCAATTAGTGCACCTGGAGCAAAGTCAAGAAATAAGTCACCATACGCATAGGTTCCATTAGATGGATTTGCCCCCTCAGCAGATAATTCAATCCATCCTGTGTCATTACTTCCGCCAGCACCCCAAGCACCAGGAATTGTACTCATTGAATTAGAATTTTCCTCAAGATTTGTAGATTCAAATGACGACCATGGGAGAAGTAACATCAGAGCAACTAATACCATTGCCATTCGTTTCTGGGAGCCAGAAACCGAATCATACACAATGCGCATAGAACATTCGCGTCGTTTTATACATTATCAAAGGATGTGGCGAATGTGCTATACATGCTCGGACACCATAGGTGATATTTTAACACTATAAATACTCAAAAAGGCTGTATTCAAGGCCGATAATGTAAATCATTAATATCGGATAGCATCATAGGTAAGAGATATGCCGGATAGTATACAGGGGATGTAATCCTGACAGATAAACAACTTCGAAAAGATGCTTTGGAATACCATGCTTCCAAGCCTGCTGGGAAAATAACAGTAGTCCCTACAAAGCCTCACGGCACTCAAAGAGATCTATCACTAGCATATTCTCCAGGTGTAGCTTATCCATGTAAAGAAATAGAAAAAGATCCTGATGCAGCATTTAGTTACACATCAAAAGGAAATCTTGTAGCAGTAATTAGTAATGGAACCGCAGTATTGGGTCTTGGTAATATCGGTGCATTAGCCGGAAAACCTGTAATGGAAGGAAAGGGTCTATTATTCAAAGCATTTGCAGATATTGATGTTTTTGATATTGAAATTGACCGTACAGATGTGAATGAATTTGTTGAAGCCGTAAAGGCTATCTCACCTACTTTTGGAGGAATAAATCTAGAAGATATTAAGGCACCAGAATGTTTTGAAATTGAAAAGAGATTAATCAAAGAATTGGACATTCCCGTAATGCATGATGATCAGCATGGAACTGCAATTATTTCGGGTGCTGCTCTGTTGAACGGTTTAGAAGTTGTAGAAAAAGAAATTTCAGAAATTAAGGTGGTAGTTTCAGGAGCCGGGGCATCGGCTATATCCTGTGCCCGTCACTATATCCGTTTAGGTGTTAAAAAGGAGAATCTACTTATGGTTGATTCAAAAGGAATTTTAACTATTAAACGTTCTAAAAATGGTGAATTAAATGAATATAAAGATGAATTTGCTAGAGATATTGAAGAGGGGAATTTAGAGAAAGCCATGATAGATAGTGATGTATTCTTAGGACTTTCAAAAGGAGGAATTGTGAACAAAAAAATGGTCAAATCTATGTCTAGTAGACCTCTGATTTTCGCATTAGCAAATCCAGATCCTGAAATATTACCCGATGACGTTTTAGATGTTAGAGGAGACGCAATAATAGCTACAGGAAGATCAGATTATCCCAATCAAATCAACAATGTTTTGGGGTTCCCATATATTTTCCGTGGTGCTCTTGATGTCAGAGCGACTGAGATTACTGAGAATATGAAAATGGCTGCAACACATGCCATCGCTAATTTGGCAAAAGAGGCCGTTCCTGATGATGTAGCTGCTGCCTATGAAGGTGAACAAATACAATTTGGCCCTGATTATATTATTCCAAAACCATTTGATGCAAGAGTACTGATTTGGGAAGCAAGTGCTGTTGCTCAAGCTGCAGTTGATGAAGGTGTGGCAAAAATAACAAAAAAGCAATTTAATATTGAGAAATATCGTGAAGAATTAGAATCAAGATTAGGCCTTACACGTTCTATTATGAGGCGTGTAATAAATAGAGCGCGGAGAGATAAAAAGAGGATTGTTTTTGCTGAGGGAGAACATCCTACAATCATCAAAGCGGCGGCTCAGTGTATATCTGAGAATATCTGCGAACCTGTATTATTAGGCCATACAAAAAGAATAAATGCAGTAAAAGAAGAATTGGGTCTTGAATTTGAATGTGAAACTATCGATGTTAGATATGATCCAAGAAGAAGAGGGTCTTACGCAAAAGAATTCCATAAATTAAGAGGAAGAAAAGGACTTACCATGGAAGATGCTATCAGACTACTCAAAACTACGACGTATTTCGGACCAATGATGGTCCATATGGGCGATGCAGATGGTTATCTTGGAGGGATTTCACATAACTATCCCGATATTGTCAAACCATGCTTACAGACAATTGGTCCTGCAATAGATACTCACCGTATAGTTGGGATGTATATGATGACTGTAAATGGGCAGTTAATGTTCATTGGAGATGCCACGATTAATATCTATCCAGATTCTAGAACCTTAGCAGAAATTGCAGTTCAAACTGCTAAAGTAGCAAGAAGATTCGGGGTAAAACCAAAAGTTGCAATGCTATCTTTCTCAAACTTTGGAACTAGTGGTGAAATGAGAACTGATCGTATTGAAGAAGCTATAGAAATGGCAAGAGAAATAGATCCAGGAATTGTTATTGATGGTCCTATGCAAGCAGACACTGCACTAATTGATGAGATACAAGAAAATTATCCATTCATGGAATTTGATGGTCCTGCTAATGTCTTAATATGTCCAAATCTAGCATCTGCTAATATTGCATATAAATTATTACAAAGAGTTGCAGGTGCAGAAATGACTGGCCCTATTCTTGAAGGTCTGGCTAAGCCTGCACATGTCCTTCAAAGAGATGATAGTGTGAGAGAAGTTGTTCATATGGCTGCTATTTGTGCAGTAGATGCACAAAGGCATGCGACACAAAAATTATGATTTACCCTAATCTAAAACTTTAGGTGATGCAGAAAGTACTTCCTCGCTACAGCCTTCTGAATATTGCTCAAAATTTTCAATGAACATCTGTGCTAGTAGATTAGCAACATTGTCGAATCTCTTCGAATCTGACCAAGTTTGTCGAGGTTGGAGAATCTCATCAGGTACGCCTTCACAAGACGTAGGTATGTGAAAGCCAAACCTTTCATCTTCCACAAAAATAACATCATCAAGTGAGCCATCTAAAGCCGCATTAAGAAGCGCTCTAGTCCATTTAATTCGAATTCTACTAGATTCTCCATAACCTCCAGCAACCCATCCTGTATTGATTAGCCAACAATTAGCATCATGTTCTCGAATTTTAGTAGAAAGTAGGTCAGCATAAACACTAGGATGTCTTGGCATAAATGGTGCACCAAAACATGTTGAAAATGTAGCCTGGGGTTCAGTTATACCTATTTCTGTTCCAGCAACTTTAGCAGTATATCCTGAAATGAAATGATAAGCAGCTTGTTCAGGCGTTAGCCTAGAAAGTGGAGGTAATACACCGAATGCATCACAAGTTAGGAATACTATATCTTTAGGGTGTCCCGCCATTGAATCAGGAGTACGATTTTCTATTGATTCAATTGGATAGGAACCCCTGGTATTCTGGGTAAGGGTCGCATCTTCAAAATCAGGAACACCGTTGGCATCTAAAATCACGTTTTCTAATATAGAACCAGGCATTCTAGTGGTTGCAAAAATCGCAGGTTCATCTTCCTTAGAGAGGCCTATTAATTTGGCATAGCAACCGCCTTCGAAATTGAAAACACCGTCATGTGACCAGCCATGCTCATCGTCTCCAATTAGTGCTCTTCCAGGATCTGCAGAAAGTGTTGTTTTCCCAGTACCGGATAATCCAAAAAATAATGCTGAATTTTTATAATCTGTATTTGCTGAACAGTGCATTGGTAGCAATCCTTTAGCAGGTAAAATATGATTCATAATTGTAAAAATTGCCTTCTTAATTTCACCTGCATAATGTGTCCCTCCAATAATCACAAGTCCCCTATCTAATGCTAAAATTACGAAAACGCCTGAATTTATACCGTCTTCGTTAGGTTCTGCTAACAGTTCGGGCGCATGAAGAATGGTATACTCTGGCTTATGATCTACTAATTCACTTGTATCACTCCGTACAAACATATTGTGAAAGAAAGATGCGTGCCAGGCTTTTTCGGTGATTAATCGTACCGGCATAGAATACTTTGGGTCGGCCCCACAATGGGCATCTTTTACAAACAAAACATCTCTGTTATCTAGATGATTTTGTACTTTTGAAAGTAGATTATCGAATACTTCTGAAGATGTTGATTTGTTAACTTCACCCCACCAAACATCATCTGCTAATCCTGTTTCTTTGACGATAAATCTATCATTAGGAGAGCGTCCTGTTCTCTCACCAGTAGTTGCCAAAAGAACTCCGTGAGAGGTCATAGTTGCCTCACCTCTATCTACTGCGATTTCATGAAGTTCTTCCCAACCAAGATTCCAGTGAACTGAACCCTTCGGGTCTAGTCCATGGCTTGCTAATGGGGTGGCAAATTTAGATGGTCCTGTGCCTTTCGACGACGTCTCCATGGGTACTGATAATATGAATCACTTTTCAATTATTACATATGGATATAATGAATATATATCTGAGAGTTAATGAAAAAGGGGATGAGATTATGTCATCAATACCTTTCAGAGATACTGTGGGTACCGAAGATTCGAATGATGAGCTTATTCGAAAACGTGCGTTCAAGATTAGTGACTCCATAGAATTAGGAGACATATTAATTCCTGACGAAACACCAGAAATAGAACAACGAAAAAGTATACTAGAAGTTGATGAGGCTTTAGGAGATATTTTCGATCCATTTGCACAGTTAGATGAAAAAACACCAGGAAATATTAGAAAAGATGGAACTGTAATCGACAAACCTGAAACAGATTTAACAACTAACTTAGCTCAAGATGGAGAAAGGAAAATCAATTGGATATTAATGGCATCGATGATTCTATTATTTTCTGGTGTAAGCATAGTAGCAGGAATTGCTCTAGAACCATTGTTTGCTACAATATTTTTATTATTCTTAGCAACTATAGGATTTATTTTTGGAGAAAATTGGATACCAAAAAAGAACCTTCATTTATTGGGAATAACTTGGGTTATTATATCAATGAAAGTTTTGTATGGATTGGCAATCGAATTACAAAGATGGGATATAGTTTCTGTAGAAGTTCTTGGCGGACTTCTAATTACTCTTGTTGGATTTAATGTATATCTTTCTTACAGGCACAATCATGATGCAATTGCTGCGCAATCTACACTAATTTTGTTAGCAATAGGATCTGCAACAGGATATAGTTTTGGAGAAAATGGAATTGCATTGATGATACTAATTGCAACAATTCTAGTTCATAGTTTAGCATTACATAGAAAATCTGGTAATTTAGCGGCTCTAGGTATAGCATCTACTAATCTGTGGATTGGTATGCACGCTCTTACTGAAGGGTTCAGTGTAGGGTCACTCAGGATTTTACCATTTGATGACCCTCTTCTATTATTTGTACTAATTATCGTTATTTCTGGAATTAATGCTAGTATGGCTGCAAGATTTGCTAAAGATGAGAACTGGTTCTCAAAGGCATTCAAAGCTTTAGGGTTAGGTGAACCTGGATTGTGGGGTGTTTCAGTATCCTTAGGGATGATTGGTGCATTGATGGCTGTAGGTGCTAATCGACAAGATGTAGGATACGCATTGGGTTTAATTTCAATTCTAGCATCTTCTTTCGGAGGATCTTATCTAGTGGTAAGAGGAATAAATCCTCGAAGAGTTTCAACCCCATTGGTAATTTCGGGCATATTAATGACTATATTCTTGATAGTCAATGAAACAGAAAATTTGCTTACATTTGATTCTTATGAAATATTTGCTGTAATAGGAATTTTCGTTACAGGATTTGTAATGATTAGGGACCAACATTCTGTAACAGATAGAGTATTGTGGACTGGTTCTATTGGAGTACTAGTATTATTGGTCGTAATGATTCCTGCAAACCAGTCTACGGGAAGTAGCCTATGTCTTTCCAATTGTATTGAGGGAGATGGAGGAACTTTACTGCTCGGTGCATTATCTTTAGTTCATCTCGGAACAGGATATCTTGCAATTAAGAGAAGTTCTCCTTCCTTAGGCGGAGTAACAGTGATTCTCCCATGGACATGGGTGATGATAGAAGAAATACTGGAAGAAGCAATCAGGACTTTGATTGTAGCAAATGGCAATACAGATCCTGGTTCAATTATTCATTTAGAGCCAATTCCAATTTTAGGTTATTTTTCTGTCGCATCTTTGTTGATGATCGTTGTAAATTATAAATTAGGAAATAATGGAATAAATATAGCATCAAAGTTTCTCGGTGTAACTGAAATATCTGCAGCAATCAGAGATTCGGGATTGTTACAATTATGGAGCATTGGATTATGGCTACCAATAATTACTATAACTTTCATGGCTAATTTTGGGGGTTTTACAGCAGTCACCATATTAGTTATTTTAGGAATTATTACCTTGTTGCACATGTTTTCTGAGTTGAACAAACAGAGAATTGGAAACTCTACTGTAATGTTAACAACTCTTGCAATAGGGTATTTGATAGTCCAATGGCAATTCGGACTTGAAGAGATTTTAATGATAATATATTGCTTGGCTGCTGGATTCCTATTTTTCAAAAATGGAGAGAATAAAGATGGTATTTATTCAGTAGGAATGATTCTAATGGGACTACCGATGTTAGTAAGTTTGATTTCTAGGAGTCAGAACGAATTAATAGATACAGATGTTATTCCTGAATGGGGTATTGAAAAGGTATCATTAGTATGTACCGCAATCATAATTTTTAGTTATCTTATCAAAATGAATAAGATAGAAAAATTGCTTAATCCTTCATTAGCCTCACTGTGGCTATTAACGATCAATATTACTCTAGTTTACACGGATGGAAACTTCCTTGAATTAATCTTAGCATTATTATTATTTGCAGTTGCTACTATTTGGATGGTAGGTAATGGAGAAGTAAGAAGAGAGATAAAGAGTATCGCGAAAAGAGATAATTTGAAACAACTGGCTCAAAAGAAGTCAATAGATTCGAATTTATCTACAGGAAATATCAAAAGTTTTGATACTCAACTATTGAAAATTAAAAATAAAAGGAAGAAGAGTAGAGAAATGGGAGATACAGATGATTTAGAAGAATTATATCTCACAGATGCAACACACAAACCTGTAATCATTTTATTAGTTCTAGGATTAGTGATTGTCTGTTCATCGATTGTTAGCTTTATTGGAGGAGTAAATCAATTATTACTTCTAGTAAGCGGTATCTTTGTTTCCATATTGATATTAATTGCTCGACAACGGACTAAAGATTTACAATTAGAATTGCCTCATATTTTAGGAATTGAAATGCCAATTGCGATCGCGATTAGTGGAATAGTTTTGATTCAAGTATCGGGTCATTTATCGGCTGGAATGAGTAATTTAGAATTATTTGATATGGCAATAATGGCATTACTGATAGTTTTACTATGTATTATTTCTCTAATGAATCAAAAGAATTTAATGGAAAGAATCGCTATTGCGATTGATTGGTTTATAATTCCAATATTTATAGGCAGATTAATTGGTGCCATACTTTACGAATCACTGCCTGCTCCTCTAAGTGTAAATCCTACTAAAGGTGACTTTATTGAATGGATTTTACCATGGTCAATACTTGAAATCCTACTGATTCTTTCTGTTATATTGCTGTCCTGGCTAGAAGTGAAAAGGCATAAAATCGGCAAAGAGGTGACAAAAAACAATTCTATTAGAGCAATAGCAATCATATTCATATCAACTGGACCGGCTGGTTTATTAGCGGTTTTATTAACACTATTTCATACAGTAAAGAATGAACAAGTTTCAGAATTAGGTTTCATAGTCCCTGCAATGATCTTCCCAATAATTTCGATATCAAATATGATACCTAGCATTGATGGCATTGAAGATAATGTGACACTGATTATTGGGTTATTATCCCTATTATTGTGTGCTTTGACCGTGCCAATGAAAAAAGAAATTTGGACAATGGTATTAGCAATCGATGCACATTTGATGTTATATGTAGGAATATTATGGACGGGGATTTATGCAACTATTTATCTTCCAATAATCTTGATTAGTGTATCTACAGCCATTTGGATAATAGGAATTCTGCAGTTAAGAAGAGTCTTGAGAGTTTGGGGATTAATCGACCTTTTAATAGCAATTATTGCATCCCTATTGATATTAGGAAGTACAATGCTAAATCCTTCAATTTTACTAATATCATTAATTGTTTTAGCAGCAGAATTAGGTTTCGTTACTTGGTTAAGTCTCTCTAATGAAGAAGAATTGATTAAAGATTAGAAAAAATAGCAAAAAACGGTTTACTGCGCCACTTTTATTGCATTATTATTTCTATTTTGTTACTAACGTGATATGCTAACCTTGATGATGGGCTGGCTTGACAAAGTACTGTGACGAGGTCGTGGATAGCCGATACATCGGAGGAAATTGAACATCCTCCGATACCTATAGGACTGAATGAAATGACTGTCCCAAGAACAATGATGATTCTCTCATTCGTCATGGTAATTATGCTAATTACCTCCTCTTTGTTACTTGTTCTTGCAGCTTTAGATTTTCAAGAAGAATTAGAAGATTTATTTCCAAAGGGCACTGTTTCTGAATCAGATGTTCAGGAAGATGGAAGATGGAGTTGGGAAATTGATCTTCTATTCGATACCTGCGACTCGAGGCTTGACGATTGGGATTGGCCCGATTCACTATCTGAACAAGACGATGTATTTCTGTATCCAGGAGAATTAAGATGTGATTGGGAACATCAGGGGACTGGCGACGGAGCTAGTGTTGTGATCTATAACAGAGGGAACACTACTATAGATTTAATTTTAGAAATTATCGGTGGAAGTGTTGAATTTAAGAGCGAAGGAAGTTCTAACCTTCTTGTTAATGGATTGGAAGGAGGAGATTCTGAAATAATAGAAATCTCATTGACAGAAGATATTACTGAGAAGGATATTACTGTTACGGCTACACATGTAGAATTTCAAACTTCAACAATTAATCTAGATGTGCACTTATTCAAAGGTTCCAATGAAAGAGATGTACACATCACAGATGGGAATCGTATTGAAGTACATTACATTGTTTGGGATGCAGATACAAATGAACAATTGGATGAGGGTGACCTACCAGTTACAGCAGGAAATGACCCCCTTTGCAATACTAATGCACCATGGATTTGCTATATTCAAGGATTTAGTTGGGGAGTAATAGGCCTAGATATTGAAGAAGATAGAGGTTTAATCCAAGATACAGGTACCACCCATATTGTTCT
>Ga0209036_1000632_pt1 | contig 15438 bp, 11 predicted proteins | sample MarorgKNORR_S2LV_3_FD_188222 | JGI IMG/M metagenome (GOLD analysis project Ga0209036, IMG submission 188222) | Marine microbial communities from the Southern Atlantic Ocean, analyzing organic carbon cycling - DCM_A/KNORR_S2/LV (SPAdes) (version 2) | ecosystem: Environmental > Aquatic > Marine >... | reverse complement strand
ACCAGTTGTTCCTTCGTACCAGCTATTTTTAAGTTTTTTCTTATGTGACCAATAATTTAAATTTTTATACTGTGGCATATTTTCCCAATAAACACCTTTAATAAATTCTCTCCATCCTAATATTTGTCTTACAAAACCCTCAACGGAATTTACAGGAATTTTTCCGTTTGAGTCGTGATATTTCTTTTGTGCTTTATCTATACACAACATTGGATCCAATAGTCCTGAATTGAGATATGGAGATAAAAGAGAATGAAACATAAACACATTATCTTTATTTATTGCGTCTTGAAATGAACCATAATTTTCAAAATATCTATCAAGAAAATCATCTAATAATTTTTCAGCCTCTGTATGAGTTGTTGCCCAATTAAAATTTTCTAGATTTCCTGGTGATTTAGGAAAGCATTCTTCAACATCAACCATCGCATCAAAAGTAATTTGGTTTGGTTTCAATTTTTTTCTATTTGGTATAGCAACTTTTAATTGAGATATTCCCTTTCTATTATCTTTATCAAAGTTCCACTTATCACCAACGGGAGTATTATCATCGTTCATAAAAATGTTATATTTTTTTCTTAACCACCTGTAGTAGTATTCTTGTATCCTAGTTTTTTTATCAGATGACCAATCTATAAAATCTGAATCAGTTGAAATAAACTTTTTGTCTTCAAGCATTTCTAATTCAATATTATTTGATTGACTAAAGAACATAAGATCCTTTTTTGTCTGAAAATCTGATGGCTTAGAAACTATTATTTTTGTAAATCCCTCAGTTGAGATCAGCTCTTTCAAGTAATTAATAAGATTTAAAGTGTTCTTTTTTGAAATCTTTCTATGAATAATATTTTTGTGTGTATTATTTTTAATAATATTTCTTAGTGAGCTAATTAAGAAAACAATCTTTTGTTTATGATGATCAATTTCATAAAATGTATCCATAGGCTCATAAAAAAGGATAAAGTCTTGAGCTGACAAACTCTCTAACGAGGGATTATTTTTAGATAATTGGTCTGTAAATACTATTCGTAAAACTTTCATGAAAACTAGTTTAATTTAATTAAATAAGTTTAATATTTATATTCATGCAAAAATAGTGATATTGCATATAATTAATTTATGAAAAAACTATTTAAATATTCTTTTTTTCTTCTTTTTTTATTTTCATGTTCATCTGACCTTGATCAAAGTATTGAAGCAAACTTATTGATAGTCCCAGATTATAATTTTTCTAATTATCTTATTGAATGCGAGCTAAAAGAGGGCGCTAATTTATTAAATCTCGAATCGTTCTTGTCTATTCTAATTAAAGATGATTTCTACAATGATAATAAATTTGAAATAAAAGCATATTTCCCAAAAACTGATTATGTAGACAAATTTATTTTCAATATTCAGAATAATACAGAAGAAGATATTTATAACTCCTTCATTAATGATTTAAGTCAAAAGGGCTTTGATAAAATTGCTTTATGCAATTTTAATACTGTTAAGTTAAAGGGTATTTCATTGTTTGATTTTGAATTAACTAGCAAGAAGTCATCTATTACATCAGAGATACTTAGTTGTAATTATAACGATGGTTATAATTATGGAACCTTTAAGTTAGCTATAGATAAATTTTTAAATCATATGTCTCTTCTAAAAATTCCCTATCAGATTTCATATTTGCAAGCTGATAATAATTTAAGTGAGTTCACCTGGATAAATAATTTTTATAGCGAAAATTATACTGAAGAGATAACTGAATTGTGGATAAATACCATGGAAGCTAGAGAGATAAAAGATGAATTTTTACAAAATGCACAATGTATCGAATCTAATTTATACAATTCATTTACAATCAATTAAAAAATAGTAAGCAATATCCCGCCATTTTTATTATAATTGCCCGATTATGCGGGTGTGGTGTTAACGGCTAGCACAATAGCCTTCCAAGCTATTGGTACGGGTTCGAATCCCGTCACCCGCTCCATTTATCTTCTTATTACAGTTCCGTTGAAACTAGTGCCGCCTATATCTGGCAAGCATGTAAATTTTTCATCAACTTGTGCAGGTAAACTTGTTTGTGAAAATTTAGCTTGATCTGAAGCTTTATCTGCATCTGAGCCCCATAAATCCAACCAAACAAAATCAGGTTTTGGATCTGCTGGTTCAAATTGAGGTTCTAACGTAACGTACCACCAATAATCAGAAAAACCATCAATACTGTTCAGTTCATTCTGATATGAAACAAGGTCCATATTCGAATAACCATCGTTGAAGGTACAGAAATAAAATGTATTTACAAAAGAGCCTGTATTATTCTCCATTTTTGGACTTTTACCTAGGGTTGGTTTAAAAAGATAAACGTTATCAAGATCGTATTCCATAATTCCATCTATAGTTACGTCCCACGCTGCTTGTTGATTTTCAGTCCAGTCAGCCCAACATTCATCTCGCCCATCCTGAGAATCCCATAACAATACCCAAATAAAATCATATCCATCATTTGCCAACTTAGGGGTAAGAATATTTGCACCAGTCATAGCAGAGCAATTTATTCCATCTATAATGGAATTCCATTTGTTTACCAACATTGCAAGATTTTCAGCAGTAAATTCTGGACCGGCTGAATGCCAAACGTATTCAACAAATGAAGCTGGATCTGCCTCAAAATCTTGATCATTTTGAGAACATGCGCTAATTAGAAAAATTGTTGTTAATAATAGAGTAATTTTTTTCATGATAGTTAAGTAAAATTTATTAATATATAAGTATTTATAACACATTTAAAAATAATACGAATAGTTTGTAAAAAAAAAGCAGGTTTTTTAACCTGCTTTTAAGACCTAGGGGATATGAATCAAAAGAGGATATTCAAAGGTCTACATCTATATGACTAAAAAACTATCTAGAAGTTCAAAATTCTTTATTAAAAAGTAACAAATAGATCCTAGAATTAAACATGAGCCTAGAGGAACCTGTTTAGTATGTTTTTTTCTACTTATAAGAAATATCAAACAACCAAACAAAGAGGCCATAAAAAGAATAACTCCCAAAGAAAATGGACCTAATAAGCTTCCGATTCCTCCAAATAAAATAAAATCGCCACCACCGATTCCATCCTTTTTGCTTATCAACTTAAAAATAAAATTTACAGACCATAAGGATATGTATCCTGCTAAAAGACCATATAAAGAAAACTGTAATGGAGACAAATTAAATATAAGTGAATTAGTATCAACAAAAATATTAAAAAATGTATTGCCTAAAAGTCCAGACGGAATTAAAAGTATATTTATTGAAAAGGGTAGATAATAATATTTAAGATCTAAATAAAACAATATATAAAATATCGAAAATAAAAATAATAAAAAAAAGCAGAATATTCCCAATCCATAGACAAAAGCTAATAATAGTCCAATCAATAAAAAAGATATTTCAGTAATGGGATAAAAAAAAGGAATTTTATTTTTACATATTTTGCATTTGCCCAACTGCAAAAAAAAACCAATTAGAGGTAGTAAATATAAAATTTTAATTTGATGATTGCATTCAGGACAAAATGATCTTGGAGAAAGTATATTTAATTCTTTTGTATTATTGTGCAAATTTGATGAAGTTCTATATATTACAACGGAAATGAAACTCCCTATGCTTAATAAAAACAAAGAGTATAGAAATAGTTCTACAGTTGAAAAAGAATTAAAGCCATTTAGACTGCTAAAATTATAGATATTGCCCAATTTATTTTTTTCTAGTTATGTAAAAACAAAAAGTTAACAAAACCAGTACTGGGATAGCATACGCACCTATAACCATTAATTTATCTATCATTTATCTTTCCTGAAGCAAATGCATCTGGTCTTCTAAAATCTCCATAACCAGAAAATTTATTATCTTTATACATTATAGTTTGAATGCATGTTAGTGGCGCAGTAATATTTATGTCATATCCTATTAATTCTAGATCATTTCTAATTCCATCATCAATTGAAAACTCTATTTCTAATGTATCTGGTTGCCACTGGTGATGAACTCTTTTAGCAAGGGTCGCTTCTTCTAAATCCATATCAAAATCAACTATATTCAAAATTGATTGAAGGACAGCAGAAATTATTCTTGAACCACCTGGACTGCCTGTCGTAAAAAATAACTCTTCATCTTTCATAACAATAGTTGGCGTCATCGAACTTAAAGGTCTTTTACCTGGAATAATTTCATTTGCTTCGGCACCCAACAAACCAAATTGATTTGGAATTCCAGGTGCTGCAGAAAAATCATCCATTTCATTATTCATCAATATACCTGTTCCTTTTATTACTACTCCTGATCCAAAGGTAGAATTCAATGTATAGGTTGAAGAAACTACATTGCCATCAAAATCTGCAATAGAAAAATGAGTTGTCTCATGACTTTCATTATCTAGATACATACCTGGATGAATATCTTGTGAGCTTTTGATCGAACCCAAATCTATATTTTTGTAAATTTCATTCGAATATTCATAACTAGTTATTTTTTGTATTGGAACATCAAAGAAATCTGGATCACCAAGATATTTCGATCTATCTGCATATGCATGTTTCATAACTTCGGTAAGAAGATTTATATATTTAGAAGAATTATGTTTAAACTCTTTCAAATTATAATTTTCTAGAATATTAAGCATTTGAATAATATGAACCCCGCCAGAGGAGGGAGGTCCCATAGTTATAATCTTATTTTCTCTGTAATAAGAAATAAGTGGTTCTCTCCATACTGGATTATAGTTTTCTAAATCCTCATATGAGATTAGTCCACCATTCGATTTCATCTCATTAGATATTTTTTGTGCGATCTCTCCTTTATAAAAACCATCTCTACCTTGGGCAGCAATAATTTTTAAAGTTCTAGCTAAGTCTTTTTGTATTAATTTTTTATTCTTAAAATTTGGGTAACTTATTTGAAATATCTTCTTTGTCTCAGGAAAGAAAGACATTTTTTCATTATATCTGTATAAAATATCTGCCATGTATGGCGTTATATCAAAACCATTTTCTGCATAAAAAATTGCATCTTCAATAAGATCTTTCCATGGAAGCGATCCAAATTTTTGATGTACCTCCCATAATCCTGCAACAGTTCCAGGTACTCCACTTGAAAGATAACCAAATGTAGACAACATGCTGTTATTGAACGAGCCATCATCATTAAGATACATATCTTTGGTAGATTTTTCTGGAGCCTTTTCCCTATAATCTATTGAGTATGCTTCTGCTGATTCTTTGTCGTACATTACCATAAAGCCTCCACCGCCAATATTTCCAGCTCTTGGCAATACAACAGCTAATGTAAAGGCAACAGCAATTGAAGCATCGTATGCATTACCCCCTTTATTAAGGATCTTTTCACCCACGGATGTTGCTAGAAAATGCTGGGTAGTTACCATCCCATTTTTTCCATATGATATTTCTTTTTGTGCAGCCTCATATCCTATGGTATCTAGATAAGCGATAGGTTCAGATGAGGATAGACTTAACGATACAAGAAGAAGGTAGAAGATATATAAAATGTTTTTATTACTTATAGCTTTCAACTGCGACATTTTTTGCCCATTTGTAATTTGCTTTTCCATTAGGAGCTCTTTGAACTTCTTCAACAAATATCACTTTCTTTGGAAGTTTATAGCCAGCAATGAATTGTCTAGTTGATTCAACTAAATCAGCCTCGTTTATTTCCTTATCTTCCTCAATTGAAACTACGGCAACAACCTTTTGTCCAAATTTTTCATCTTCTACACCTACCACAAGGCAATCAAAAACCTCAGTGTTTCTTTTTATTGCTTCCTCAACCTCTTCAGGATAAATTTTTTCTCCTGCAGAATTTATACAATTACTTCCTCTTCCAAGAAGAGTAATAGTTCCATCTTCCTCCAATTTTGCATAATCACCTGGAAAACTATATCGAACACCATTTACTTCTTTAAATGTTTCTGCAGATTTTTTTTCATCTTTGTAATACCCAACAGGAACAAGCCCACTTGTTCCAATTAGGCCAACTTTTTTAGACCCTGGTTCAAGAATTTCTCCGTCATCTGCGATAACTATAACTCCAGGATTTAAAGAAAACTTTGCTGTTTTTGGTGGATTATCTCTTGTCGAGACTGAACTACCCATTCCTCCTTCTGTAGAACCCATAGTATCCATAAGCTGCATATCATGATGCTTTAATAGACCATTTTTAACTTCTTCACTCCACATAACTCCACTTGATATGATTACCTTAACGGAACTTAAATCGTATGGTTTCCCAAGCTCTTCGGCTCTATCAAGAGCATCTACCATAGGTTTAGCAAAAGCATCACCAACAATTACAATATTTGAAGTCTTTGTATCCTCAACCTGAGTCCATAACTGATCTGCATCGAAACCAAGATTTTTTGATGTAATTGATGTGCCTCCAAGCAGCAAAGGCAAAAAAGCACCTAACCACATACCAGTTCCATGCATTAAAGGACATCCAACAAGGCTTTTTATAAACGTATTATCCTTTTTAAAATTATGAATTTGTTCTTCTAAATTATTAATATCCTCTGGTACGTCATAGCCCATTGCTTTTAATGTTCTAAAAAGAAAAACAAGAAATTCACCTTGTTTATACATTACACCTTTTGGCATACCAGTCGTCCCACCTGTGTAGAGCATATAAACTGTATTTGGATCTCTATAGATTCTTTCCATTGGTTCACAGGTCTCTAATAATTCTTCATATTTGATTGCATCATCAAAATGAGATTCCGTTCCATCAGCAACTTCAATCCAGACCTTAATATTTGGCAATGAATCTGCTATTTCTTTAATTCTTGAGCTATAACACGCATGATAAAAGACAGCCTCTGAATCTGAATTATCTAAAAGATATATTAACTCTTCAGCAACGTATCGATAGTTAACATTTATAGGAACGCCACCAATTTTAAAAATAGCATTTTGCCCGATTAGATATTCATTTGAATTATTAAGATAGAGACCAGCTTTTGAATTAGCTGATAATCCAGAGTTAGTTAATGCAGTTGCAATCTTGCTAGATTGTAAGTCATAGTCCCTCCATGAAATAACTTCATCACCACTTATTAAAGCATCATTTTCTGGAACAATATCTGAGATCATTTCCCACACAGAAGCAAAATCTAAATTCATTTCTTTCTCCTTATAACCTTATAGCTCTAATAAGCTATACCTAATAATTATAGTATCGTTATAATAATTATTATAAAAGGAAAAATATCTTTTAAAACATATGCAAGATCCAGAATTATTATTTGAGCAAATAACTAGTGAATTAACCTCACCTGGCCAATTATTTGAAACAAGAGATTATAAAGATGCTTATGGCATCACTCATAAGGAGTATGCTTCTTTTCCAGATAATCTCAGAGGGTATTTTGATTTTGGAGCACTTCATGGTGAAAAAGAATTTTTAGTATATGAATCAGAACGTTTTCTGTTTAAACAAGTCATAGCTAAAGCAGCTCAGGTCGGGAATGCTTTGCAAGCAGCAGGAATATCAAAGGGAGATCGAGTTGCTATATGCATGCAAAATAATCCAGAATTTATTTTTGCATATATGGGCATTGTTGGAATAGGAGCTGTTTGTGTTCCATTAAACTCATGGTGGGTTCCTGATGAAGTTATATATGCGCTTGAGCATTGCGAAGCTAAATTATTATTTGGTGATCAAAAGAGACTGCAGGGACTTCAGAACCTTGATGTAAAAAAAATTATTACCAGCTATACACCAGATGATAATTTCTTATCTTTTACTGATTTCATAAAAGATCATTCAAGTGAGTGGCCTGATATTGAAATTACTCGAGACGATCATGCAACCATTTATTACACGTCAGGCTCTACTGGGAAACCAAAAGGAGTTTTATCTTCTCAAAGGGGTGTTATTTCATCAATGTTTAGTTGGGCATGTATTTCAACAATTTTAAGTGAGAGAGAAGCTAGAATGGGTAAAGATTCGACTCCATTGGCAAGCTCTGAGTCTTGCATTCTTCTATGTGTTCCACTATTTCATGCTACTGGAAGCCATGTTGCATTTTTAATGTCTATATTAGTAGGCAGAAAGGTTGTGATGATGAAAAAATGGGATGCTGGTGAAGCTATAAAGCTTATCCATGATGAAAAAATATCAGATATTACAGGAGTTCCTACTCAAACATGGGAATTATTAAACCATCCCGATAAAGATAAATATGACTTATCATCATTAAAGACCCTTGGCGGAGGAGGAGGTCCAAGACCGGCTGAACATGTCAAATTATTAGATGAGAATTTTCAAGGCAGACCAGGCATTGGATATGGTTTAACAGAAACCAATGCATTGGGTACCTTGGCAAGTGGTGATGAATATATCAATAACCCTTCTACTGCAGGAAGAGTAATCCCGCCTCTTACAGACATAAAAATTGTTGATAATGACTGGAAGGAATTAGCAGAAGGCACCATAGGTGAAGTAGTAATTAGATCGCAGTCTAATATGTTGGGCTATTGGAAAAATGATGAAGCAACAAACGATTGTATGAACAAAGAGGGATGGTTTAGGTCTGGTGACATGGGTAAATTTGAAGGCCCATTTTTGTTTATTGTAGATAGAATCAAAGACATGGTGATAAGAGGTGGAGAAAACATAGCATGTCCTGAAGTAGAAAATGCAATATACGAACATCCTGATGTTCTTGAGGCATGTGTATTTGGTATTCCAGATGAAAGGCTGGGTGAAAAATTATGCACAGCAATTTATTTAAAAAAAGATTCTAGTTTAAACAAAGATGAACTACATAATTTTTTATCAACCAAACTAGCTGCTTTTAAAATACCTGTCATTATTGAATTTTCACCAATAAACCTCCCATTAGTTGCATCTGGAAAGTTTGATAAGCCAGCTCTTAGAGAGATGTTTATTTCTAAAAAATAAATTTTTCTTTTTTTAGCTTTCAAAATCATCAAAAAAGAGTAAAAATGTATCCTCATTATTTATTTAAGTATTGTATTGAATATATTAGTTATTGAAGACGAGCCTGATATCAGAAAAACGCTCGAATATAATATCTCACGAGAGGGACACAAAGTCTTAACGGCAGGATCAATTCATGATGCTGAAAAAATTTTACAGTCACAATCACTATCATTGGTTCTTTTAGATCTCATGTTGCCTGATGGATCAGGTTTAGATTTTTGTAGAAAATTAAAAACAAATTCTAAAACGGAATCTATTCCAGTAATAATATTAACTGCAAAAGACGATGAAGTTGATAAGGTTGTTGGATTTGAACTAGGTGCAGATGACTATGTGACAAAACCTTTTAGCGTAAGAGAGTTAATTTTAAGAATAAAAGCTGTTTTAAAAAGGGGTGAAGTAAAAAAAGATATTGTTGAAGTTGAAAGACAATTTGGAGATTTAAAAATAGATATTGAATCCCACGAGGTTTATGTCGATGAAATTCAAATTGAGTTAACTGCATTAGAGTTTAAATTATTAAATCAACTTGTTGAAACAAGAGGTAGGGTCCAATCAAGAGATCAACTACTTACTGAAGTTTGGGGCTACAGCGCTGAAGTTACAACTAGAACAGTTGATACTCATATAAAGAGATTGAGGAATAAACTTGGATCTATGGGTAAATATGTTCAAACTATTAGAGGCGTAGGCTACAAATTCTCAAGAATTCCTGATTAGATTATGGGTATTAGATTTCGAATATTTGTAATAATATTTATATCAATGGGTCTGGGTGTTCTTATTTCAAACATCTTTGCATCAGATTCAAATATTTCATTATTAATAGCCTCACTTTTTTTATTTATTATTGCCACAGCTGCATCTACCTATTTTGCAAACTTTACTTTTAAAAGCATAACCGCTCTTGAAAAAGCAACTTCTAAGATTGCTGAAGGAAAAACTAAAAAGAAATATATAAAAGCTCTTAAGATTAATGATGCTGAAATTGGTGGCGTGGCAAAAAGTATCTTCGAAATTTCTGAAAATCTTAAAAATAAGATAAATCTTATTGCAACACAAAGAGATCAATTTGGATCTGTTCTTGATGATTTAGGAGAGGGCGTTATTGTCGCGAATAAAGATGGAGAAATTAAATATGAGAATGACCAATTTTCACAAATACTTAACCTTGATGAAGTAAATGGTAAGAAAATTGAAGAATTAAATATAAAACCCTTAGACAATCTATTTAGAAGATCAAAAAAGAAAAAACGTGCTGATGTTGAGTTTGAAATTGAACTAAATGATAAGTCAACCAGATGGGTTTTAGCCACAATAAACAAATCAAAAAGTACTAATGAATTTATTATGGTTGTACATGATATAACTCAGCTAAGAAGCCTTGATTCAATGAGGAGAGATTTTATTTCAAATCTCTCACATGAATTGAGAACCCCTGTCAGTGTTATAAGAGCAAATTCGGAAACATTGATTGATGGCGCATTAGAAGACAAGAAACAAGCTAAGGTTTTTGCAAAAGCAATTTTACATAATTCAGAAAGACTATCTGATATGGTCTCATCACTTTTAGACCTTACAAGAATAGAATATGGCGAGCTTAAATTAAACTTTAAAAAAATAGATTTAGATGAATTTATTAATAATTTTATTAGCTCTATATCAAGCCTAGCTAAGAAGAAAGATATAAACATAAAATTTCAATCAAACCATAAGGGTCATATTTATGCAGACCTTGAAGCAATTGAAAGAATTATGAATAATTTAATAGATAATGCTATCAAATATTCAGAAAAAGGTTCTGAAATTCTAGTGATTACAAAAAATGATTCTGATTCTTTTATCAAAGTAATGATAGAAGATAGCGGCTCTGGTATTTCAGATGAAGATCAAGACTTTATCTTTAGTAGATTTTATAGGACTGCATCGGCAAGAGCTAAGGATAATCAAGGCAGCGGCTTAGGTCTAGCAATTGTTAAACATCTTGTGAATAGTTTAAATGGTGAAGTTGGAATTGATTCAATTCCTGAAAAGGGATCAGTTTTCTGGTTCACAGTCCCAAAGACTCAATAAATAATCTTTACAATTATCAATTAAATGAATAGAATATGTCACAAGTTTGTCACAATTATGTAACACGCTTGTCAAGCAGGAGCTAAGAATGGCTAGATCTATTTGGAATAAATTTCATTCACTAATGAAATCTGGAAGACTAACTAAAGTTATTAGAGTTTCAGGACTTAACTAATAATGATTCATATTAAAAACTAAGCTAGAATAATAGCTCGTTTTTAATTATGAACTTTATTAGACTCAAGAAGATTATTATCTTCATATTTACTGCCCCTGCATTATTATTATCATGTATTTTAATACTCAATCTTTTTAATAAACCTCTAATTAAATCTGTAGAAACGTCTGGAATAAAAGATTTTGCTTTTAACACACCGATTGATTCTGCTTTAAAAGTCGAAGATCAGTCGATGGGCGCAATAGCTTTTGACTTTGAATTGATAGGTTATAGATCTGGCTCATCTGAATCATCTGTAATATTAAAAAAAGGGAATAAAGAATATGTTGTTGCTGAAGGCGAAAAATTAGTTGGAAAATTTGAATTGATTGAAGTTAATAAAGATGAAGTTATATTTCGCAACGACGAAAAGTTATATAAAATTAAGAATCTTGTAGGCAAATAATATATGTATATATCAGTTAAAAAAATTCTTATTATATTTCTTCTAATTTCAGTCAATAACATAAGTGCACAAGACACATTTATATTAAATTATGAAGATGTTGATATAAAAAAAGTAACTCAGGACATAGCTCAGTTTTCTAAAAAAACCATTATTCTAGATCCAAGAGTAAAAGGAAAAATTACTATATATTCAAATGCAAATCTTAATAGAGATCAAGTTTGGAATGTATATTTAAGAACCATTCAAGTAAATGGATTCAGTACAATTTCAGAGGATGGATTTTTAAGAGTAATACCTGAAAATGAAGCTACAAGAGATCAAACGATTGATTCTTCCATGGGTGATTTTGAAACAGCAGTAATACCACTTAACAATAGGTCTACTGAAGAGATTTTACCAATGATTAAGCCAATCACTGGAAGACAGGCTCATTTATCTGCTATAGCTTCTATTAATTCTATTCTGCTTGTTGATCGAGCTAGTAACGTTTCAAGGATTAGAAATCTATTAATAGATCTAGACAAAAATAACACTGCTAAGATTACAATAATTAAATTAGACAACCTTTCATCTATTGAGGCTGTAAGAATTTTAGATAGACTAAAAGTTCAAAACAACCCAACAATTAATAATTTTGTTGCAATCCCATTTGCTCCATCTAACTCAGTTATTCTATCTGCTAATGACTTCATAACAAAAAATATCAGATCTACCCTAAGTAATTTAGATAAAGACATAACTAGCAATGATTCTTCTGATGTTATCTATTTAAAATATGCAAAAGCTGCCGATGTAGCCCCCATTCTTAATTCAATTGCCAGTACTTTTGTAAGTGAATCAGAAGGTACAAAAACAGTTATTACACATCATGAAAAAACAAATTCTCTAATTATTTCTTCAGCTGAAGAAAATTTGAATGCTATAAAAAATATTATTGCCAAGCTTGATATCAGAAGGGCCCAAGTTTTGGTTGAAGCTATTGTTGTAGATTTATCTGAAAAAGCAGCTAGATCACTTGGAGTTGATGCAATTTTTACTGGAGATGATGACGATAGCATACCTATAGGAATAACTCGTTTCTCTGGAACAGGGCCTGATTTATTGGGCATAGTTGGAGCAGCCGATGATGATACAAATGTATCTCTTACAACGACAGCAATTTCCTCTTTGTTAAATACACAAGGTTTGGTAGCTGGATTTGGTGATATGGAATCTGGAGAAGGTAATTTTGTTGGAATTTTAAACGCAATAGCCTCTGACACAGATTCAAATATTTTATCCACACCTTCAATTTTAGCTATGGATAATGAGCCCGCAAGATTATTTATAGGTCAAGAGATACCAATTACAACAGGTGAAAGCCTTGGCACAAATAACTCAAACCCATTTAGAACTACTTCACGTCAAGAGGTTGGAATTGAGTTAGAAATAACTCCACAAATTGATGAAGGAACATCAGTAATACTAAATATTAAACAAGGTGTTTCAGGTGTTGCTGGAGTTGCTCAAAGTGGAACAGATTTAATAACAAATAAGAGAGAAATAGAAACGACTGTTTTGGTCGATAATAACCAAATAATTGTTTTAGGTGGTCTAATCGATGAAGATATACAAGAAGTTATCTCAAAAGTTCCTGTTTTAGGTTCAATACCCTTAATTGGTAAATTATTTCAATCATCATCAAGTACAACGAGTAAGAAAAACTTAATGGTTTTTTTGAAGCCTACAATTCTTATTGATTCCAATAGCGCTCAAGAAATCTCTTTAGAAAAATATAATTTTATAAAAGCCCAAAAAGAAATAGACAAGAATCTAGATATCATTGATCTTACAAAGCCAAAAGAATAAGAATGAGTGAAGAAGTTTTTGAAAACATCAAATCAGACGTTCTTCCATATGACTTTGTTAAAGAAAACGATGTAATTGCACTTAATACTAAAGAAGGCGTTATTGTTTCCTCGCCAAGATATCTAACTACAGAAATTTATAACGAAATTCAAAGATTTTTAAATTCAAGTTTTAAGTTCGAATTATGTGAACCAGAAAAATTTAATGAGATTCTTACTAACTCCTTTTCTGTAACTGACCATGGTAATGACATATCTGAAGAGTTATCTGATGAATTTGATTTAAAAGATTTTGCTGGAAGTATTAATGCAACTGAAGATCTTCTTAGTGGTAATAACGACAGACCAATTATTAAATTAATCAATGGAGTTATTAGTCAAGCAATTAAAAATAGAGCATCAGATATTCATTTTGAACCATATGAAGATCATATAATTGTTCGATTCAGAATTGATGGAATATTAAAAGAAATACTTAGACAAGATAGCAAAATTGCATCTGTACTGATATCAAGAATTAAAATTATTTCTGGCTTGGATATTTCTGAGAGAAGACTTCCTCAAGATGGCAGGGTTTCCTTGTCGCTTGGTGACAAGAATGTTGATGTAAGGGTATCAACACTGCCATCATCTTATGGTGAAAGAATAGTCTTAAGAATTTTAGACAAACAAGCTGCGCAAATAAATATAGATGATCTTGGGTTGCCTAAGAAGATTCTGTCTAATTATAAAAATTCACTTAAAAATCCTGAGGGAATTATTCTTTTTACTGGACCAACGGGCTCAGGAAAAACAACTACTTTATATGCTGGTTTAAGATTTTTAAGCGATTCTTCTCAAAATATTCTTACAGTCGAAGACCCAATTGAGTATACCTTAAATGGAATAGGGCAAACCCAAGTAAATACAAAAACTGGATATACCTTTGCAAAAGGATTAAGAGCAATACTCAGACAAGATCCAGACGTAGTAATGGTTGGGGAGATGAGAGATGTTGAAACTGCTCAGATTGGTATCCAGTCAAGTTTGACGGGTCATTTAGTATTATCCACTGTTCACACTAATAGTGCAGTTGCTGCTATTACTAGATTAAGGGATATGGGCATTGAATCTTTTTTACTTGCATCAAGTCTAAGAACAATTATTTCTCAAAGGTTAGTTAGAAGACTTTGCCCAAAATGTAAAACAGAACATAAACCAACTGCGGAATATGTCGATATTTTTAATTTAGATAAGAATAAATCTGTTTATAGCCCAAATGGTTGTGATCATTGTAATCATACTGGATATCAAGGAAGAATCGCAATTGCAGAATGCATTCATGTAGATAAGAAATTAAAAGATCTTATTCATAATAATGCCTCTGAAAATGAAATAGCAGATCATGTTTTTAAAGATAATCAATCAATTGACCAAGCTTCTATAGATTTGATTGTTAATGGAATAACATCTTGTGAAGAAATTATAAGAGTTAATAATATAAAAGAAGATGCCAGCTTATAGTTACACTGCAATCAATCAAGATGGTACGAAAAAAAAAGGCATACTCAGCGCAGAATCAGAGCGTGAAGCAAGAAAGCTCGTAAAAGAATTAAAACTTACTCCACTTAAAGTTTCTGAATCAAAAGATTTAGGTAAGACTTTAAAAATAAAAGATAAAGATATAGTCATAATGACAAGACAACTGGCAACACTACTTGAGGCAAGCACCCCAATTGTAGAGGCATTAAATATAACTGCAAAACAATTAAAAAATAGAAATTTGATATATATTTTATACAATCTTAAAGAAGAAATTATTCAAGGAAAAAGACTTGGAAGTTCTATGAAAAAATTTCCAGGAGTATTTTCAGATACATATATTTCAATGGTTACAGCAGGAGATTCGTCTGGAAATCTAGATA
>Ga0209036_1000630_pt1 | contig 15493 bp, 13 predicted proteins | sample MarorgKNORR_S2LV_3_FD_188222 | JGI IMG/M metagenome (GOLD analysis project Ga0209036, IMG submission 188222) | Marine microbial communities from the Southern Atlantic Ocean, analyzing organic carbon cycling - DCM_A/KNORR_S2/LV (SPAdes) (version 2) | ecosystem: Environmental > Aquatic > Marine >... | reverse complement strand
CTTTTTTCAAAATTTGATGAAGAATCTTCGTATGAAGCGTAACACCATCCTAAAGACGGCATATACATAGAAGGGATTTGTTCCAGCTATATAGCTTTTCATAAGATTTATTATAGCATCTCGGTTCATTTTTATAAAATTATAGATGTAGATTATTATAAAAGTTGCAATAATAATAAGAGCTATTTTTATGTATATCATGAATTCATACTATTTTTTTAATTCTTCAACTAACTCTCTTACGCCTTTCACCGCATTAAGAGGAATTATCTTAAAGTTTTTATTAGCCATACCTTTACTTCCATTGGGATCAATATAATAACAATCTGCTCCTGATGCATAATCAATTAAACCCGACGCTGGGTAAACAGATAATGAAGTTCCTATGACAATTACTATTTCAGCAACTTGAAAAAAGGGTATAACGCTTGTCATCATGGGGACTTCTTCCCCAAACCATACAATGTGTGGTCGAAGCTGATGCCCTTCATCGCACAAATCACCAATTTCTATCTTGTTGTTATCTATATCATAAATCAATGAAGGGTTTCCGCTACTTCGAGCTTTTATTAATTCACCGTGCAAGTGGATTACCTTTTTTGAACCAGCACGCTCATGTAGATTATCTACATTTTGTGTAATAATTGTTACATCAAAATATTTTTCCAATTCAACTAAAGACAAATGGGCTTTATTAGGAAAAGCTTTACTCGCTTGTAATCGCCTCTTATTATAAAAATCTAAAACTAGCTCTGGGTTAGACTTCCATGCATAAGGTGTTGCAACATCTTCAATTTTGTGATTTTCCCACAAGCCATTGCTATCCCTAAAAGTTTTAAGACCGCTTTCAGCGCTGATGCCAGCTCCAGTTAATATGACAATTTTTTTCATGTAATAAAAATAAGCAATTTTTGGTTCATTATTTAATTTTACTCTTTCTGGTTGATATAAAGTTTGTGTATACTGATGCTAATATGACCGAGCAGTCAAAATTAAAAAGGGTGCTTTCTCTTACAGATGCTGTAATGATTAATGTTGGTGGAATTTTAGGATCCGGTATCTTTATGGTCCCAGCCACCGTTGCATTATATACTCTCTCAAGCTCTCTTTTTTTTCTAGTATGGATATTGGGTGGTATAGTTAGTCTTTTTGGAGCCTTGTCTGTTGCAGAACTAGGGGCTGCAATGCCAAAAGCTGGCGGACAATACGTTTTTTTAAATAAAGCCTATGGGCCCCTTTGGGGTTTTCTATACGGATGGACTGCTGTCGCAGTGATTAACACTGCTTCGATAGCTGCAGTTGCAATGGCTTTTTCAGAGTATCTTAGCTTCTTTTTTGCTATTAATTCTTTTGGAGTTAAAAGTATTGCCATAATCTCTATTTTTATTTTAACAATAATAAATATTGTAGATGTGAGATTTGGAGCAAAATTTCAAAACCTTTTTACCTATACAAAAATTGCGGCTATTGTTATAATAATATTCCTTGGTATTTTATTGGAAGGCGGGTCTTCTGAAAATTTTTTTCCAATACTAACCGACAAACCCTTTTCGTCTCTTATGGGCCCTCTGGGTCTTGCAATGGTGGCAGTGTTATGGACTTTTGATGGTTGGATTTTTGTAACATATGTAGCGGGAGAAGTAAAGGATCCGGGTAAAAATATACCGCTGTCAATAATACTATGTATGGCGATTATTCTTTTTGTATATCTAGCGCTAAACTTCGTTTTAGTTTTCGTTCTTGGTTTTGATAAAATGATAGGCTCTGATCTAGTTATGTCAGATGCTGCTTCAATATTTTTAGGTAATAAAGGTGCCGCGATCATTACTATAACAATACTAATTTCGTTGATTGGTGCTAATAATGGATTTGTTTTAACAAGTGCGCGTATAAACTATGCTATGGCAAAAGACGGACTGTTTTTTAAGCAAGCAGCAAAAATACATAAAAAATTTAAATCTCCGACAAATGCTCTTATGATGCAATGTCTTTGGTCTTCAGTTTTAACTCTAACTGGAACCTTCAATCAATTAATTACCTATATTATTTTTGCTTCCTGGATTTTTTATGCGATGTCTGCTGGTGCAGTAATCATTCTTAGAAACAAGCTTCCAAACCTTAAAAGACCTTATCAAACTCCACTATACCCCTGGATCCCGATCATTTTTATATTATTTGCTATATTTCTAACAATTAATACTATTTTAGAGGCTCCGAGAGATGCTGCAATTGGAATAGTTTTGATTTTGATTGGTCTTCCTTTTTACAGACACTGGAAAAATAATGAATAACATAAAAAAACATATCAAAACTGCAGTCAATGAAAACAGGGATCTAATTGTATCATTTGTAAAAAAAATTGTAAGAACACCTAGCCTTGCAAATGATGAAGGAAATGTTCAGCGTATTATTCACGAAAAACTTAATAACCTAAATTTAAATTCTAAAATAATTCCTGTTATTTTTAGCGAACTAGAGAATCATCCAGCATTTAACGATGATGGTTTTTCTCCAGAATCTCGAATCAATGTAACTGCAATCTGGAAAGGGCGCAGTAATTCTAAATCTCTTATACTAAATGGCCACGTCGATGTTGTTCCTACTGGCCCAGAAAATTTGTGGAATGACAGCCCTTGGTCTGGTAAAGAAATTGATGGAAAGATATATGGAAGAGGTTCTTGCGATATGAAAGCTGGTCTTTCTTCGGGTTTATTTGCAATTGCGATATTGAAAGACTTAGGATTCAAGCCAAATGGTGATATTATTTTTCAGTCTGTAGTGGGTGAAGAATCTGGAGGTTGCGGTACATTGACAAATATTGTAAAAGGGTATACTGCTGATGCAGCGATAATATTGGAACCAACCTCCTTAAAACTATCACCGATTCAATCTGGCGCATTAACATTTCGATTACTAGTACACGGTAAAGCAACCCATGCCTCTATGCGATGGGATGGTGTTAGCGCTATTGAAAAATATGCAGATATTCATTATGCGATCATAGATTTTGAGAAACAACGGCATGAATTTTTTAATACGAAACATTATAAATCAAAACATAGGGTCGCACCAATAAACATTGGAACAATTAAGGCTGGTCAATGGCACTCTACAGTTGCAGAGTCCGTAGTAGCTGAAGGAAGACTTGGCGTGTTTCCTAATGAGTCAAATAAAGATGCAATGAAAAGCTTCGAAGATTATGTTTTTAATTTTGCCAAGAACGATCCCTGGCTAACAAATAATCCACCAGAAATTGAATGGTTTGAGGGCCAGTTTGAATCTGGACAAACCCCACTTGATGATCCTATTATCAAAGAATTAGGAAATATTTACAAAGAAATATGTGATAGAGATCCAGTAATTGAAGGGGTTACATACGGATCAGACTTGCGGCTGTTTACAAATCATGCTGATATTCCGAGTGTTCTTTTTGGACCAGGAGATGTACGATTGGCGCATGCAGCAAATGAATATGTTGATATAGAGGAAATAATGTTTTCTACAGAAATTATTGCAAATATGATTGTCAATTGGTGCGGAGGTAGATTTGAATAAAGAATTTGGCTGTCAAGATATGACGGGTAACATAAAAAGAGTGTTAATTAAAGACCCGCAGAGTGCATATAAAAATCAAGAAAATATAGATTCCCAATATGAAGACTTGAACTACTTTGGTAAGCCTAAATTTGAACAGGCACTAAAGGATTACAGCCTTTTTCGATCTATCTTAGAAAATAATCAAATTGAGATTCACACTTTACCAGAAGATAGTATAACAACACTAGATTCGATTTATACGCATGATGCATGCCTCGTTTCAAACTCAGGTGTTATATTGTGCTCGATGGGAAAAGAACTCAGGAAGAAAGAACCTGAAATGATTTCCAATTATTTTGAATCTATAGGAATACCAATAATTGGGGAAATATCCTCTCCGGGCAAGCTTGAGGGAGGTGATATAGTTTGGATTGATGATAGAACAATTGCCGTTGGTGTAGGCTACAGGTCAAATTTCGATGGAATTTCACAATTAAAACAGATTCTTTCCAATGATATTGATGAAATCATTCCCGTTCATTTGCCCCATTGGACCGGGCCAGCAGATTGCCTTCATCTAATGAGTAATGTAAGCCCAATCGATGAAAATCTCTTTCTCGTATATTCAAAACTACTCCCGGTTAGTTTTAGAGAGTTTTTACTAAAGCGTGAAATTAAACTAATTGAAGTGCCTGATGAAGAATATGAATCAATGGGGTGCAATGTTCTTGCTATCGCACCAAATAGGGCAATAATGATTGAAGGAAATAATGTTACTAAAAAACTTCTTGAGGATGAAGGTGTTGAAATTTTTACATATCCGGGTACAGAAATCTCATATAAAGGTGCAGGTGGCCCTACTTGTCTTACACGCCCTTTTTTAAGGATTAAATAGATGACAGAAAAAATTAATACAATTGAAAATCAGTTTACCCTTCCGTCAAAATGGTACTTTGAAAATTCTTATCTGGAAAGAGAAAAAACCGAGATTTTCTTAAAGGAGTGGCAGTTGGTTGGGTCCCGTACACAAATAAGAAACCCTGGTGAAATACTGCTAGCTGAAGTTGCCGATAACCCTATAATTGTTATTTGTCAAAAAGATAATACCTTGAAAGCATTTTATAATGTATGTCAACACAGAGGTGGGCCACTAGCGTATGAAAACTGCTCAGTGAGCAAGCTACAATGTAAATACCATGGATGGGTTTATGAATTGAATGGTGATCTCAAAAATGCGAGAGGGTTTAACAAAACAGAATTAAATATTGAAGATTTCGGTTTACAGCCAATACATGTAACTGAGTGGATGGGGCAAGTTTTTGTTAATCTTTCGAATTCCCCGCAAGATCTTCATCAGCATATTGATGAAATCAAAACACTTACTTCACCAATTGATTTTTCAGACTATGTTTTCAAATTTAGAGAATCATATCAGATTAACTGTAATTGGAAAGTTTATATGGATAATTTTTTAGAAGGCTTTCATATTCCATTTGTTCATCCAGAATTAAATAAGGTTATTGATTATAAATCATATAAAACAGAAATATATGAGCGATTTTCATTGCAATGGTGTCCTTTAGATAGCGAATTAAGTCCGTATGGAAAAAGTGCAAATTCAAAAGAAAACAAGGCCTTCTATTTTACAATTTTTCCAAATATAATTTTAAATATTGCTCCAGGACGTTTACAAACTAACATAGTTGAGCCCAAGAACTCCAAGACTTGTGTTGTGCATTTTGATTACCATTTTGATAATCCAGAAGAGGCTGATATTGAAAAAGACGCTGACTTCAGTGAGATGGTTCAGCAAGAAGATATATTGATATGTGAGAATGTTCAAAAAGGGCTCGAATCAAAGGGATATGATAAAGGAAAATTTTCCCCCTTGAACGAACAAGGCGTTTTTCATTTTCAATCTCTAGTTAAAAGCTCTTTGAATTTATGAGCAAAATTGTTCAAATCGGTTCAGGAATGATAGGGACAACAATGGCTTACGATCTATCCCAAGAGCATGATATTATTGTGGGTGACTTTGATGATAGTTCGTTTGCAAAACTAGAAAGGCTCAATCCAAATATTGTAACAAAAAAGATTGATGTAACAAATTCTTTAGAATTAAAAGAATTTATTCAAGCTGCTGATATAGTTTTGCTCGCAGTTCCAGGACATTTAGGTTTTGCGGCCTTAAAGACTATCATTAAATCTGGAAAAAATGTTGTTGACATATCTTTTTCAAACGAAAATTTTTTGGAACTTGATACCTTAGCTAAAGATATGGGCGTCACAGCTGCTGTAGATGCAGGTTTAGCCCCTGGAATTCCGAACTTTCTTTTAGGGTATCATGATTCTGAGATGAAGATAAACTCTTTTGAATATTATGTGGGTGGTTTGCCTAAAAATCCAGAGCCCCCTTTTTTTTATAAGGCGCCATTCTCACCAGTAGATGTAATTGAGGAATACACACGCCCAGCACGAATGATGGTAAATGGGAAAATTGTCACTAAACCAGCACTTTCAGAAATTGAAATAATGAATTTCGATAACGTAGGTAATTTGGAGGCATTTAATACTGATGGTTTAAGATCAATCTTGTTTACCATGAATCACATTACCAATATGAAAGAGAAGACATTAAGGTATAGTGGGCATGCTGCTTTAATGGCAAATTACAGAAACGCTGGAAAATTTGATAAAGATCAAATATCAAAAACTTCAGATGAACTATTTACAGCTTGGAAGCTTGAAGAAAATGAGCCGGAACTTACCGTAATGAAAATAATCATTGATGGAGATAATGAATGTATTACATATGATCTCTTTGATGAGTTTGACTCCGAACTACGCTTTTCTTCAATGTCTAGAACGACTGGTTTTACTGCAACCGCTACTGTAAATATTATTTTAAAAAATCTATTTAAACAAAAAGGGGTATTCCCTCCAGAGCTTTTAGGGTCACACTATGATTGTACTAAATTTTTAAAAGATTATTTAAAAGCAAGAAATGTTCAGATTAATCAGAAAGTAAAAAAATATTAAAAATATTTACTTTTGTAATAGCTTGGAACTTTACAGTGACTTTAAATTTTAAATCTATTTAAAGCGTAAATAACAGTATTTAACATTATGGATTTCTCTAAACGACATATTGGACCTGATGATAGTGATATAAATAAAATGTTATCATATCTTGGTTTTGATTCCATCGAACAATTAATAAATGCTACCATTCCTGATGGTATTCAATTTAACGACGATTTGAATATTGGTAAATCAATTAGTGAATATGAGTTTTTGAATACAATCAAAAGAATTGGCAAAAAAAATCAAGTCGTTAAATCATATATTGGTACTGGTTATTATGGTACAGTTACCCCACCAGTAATACTTAGAAATATTTTAGAAAATCCAGGCTGGTATACAGCTTATACCCCTTATCAAGCAGAAATTTCGCAAGGCCGTTTAGAAGCACTGCTTAATTTTCAAACAATGGTAACCGATATGACTGGTCTCGATATTTCAAACGCCTCCTTACTTGATGAGTCAACAGCTGCCGCAGAAGCAATGGTTTTGATGTTCAGATCATCGCGAAATAGAAACACTTTTCTTGTATCCGACCAATGCCACCCACAAACTATTGATGTTTTGAAAACTAGATCTCGACCGATTGACATAAATCTTAAAGTTATAGCCACAGAGGAGTTTGTTTTCAATGAAGAAACCTTTGGTTGTTTAATTCAATGTCCAACGACTGATGGAAAGGTTTTTAGCTATAAAGAATTAGCTAAATCTGCACATGATTCTGGCGCTTATATCGCAGTGGCTACCGACTTACTTAGTCTTGCACTTATTGCTGAACCCGGTTCATATGATGCAGATATTGCTATAGGTAGCACACAAAGATTTGGTGTCCCGTTAGGATTTGGTGGACCACACGCTGCGTTTCTTGCAGCCAAAGAAAACTTTAAAAGAAAAATGCCGGGAAGGATAATTGGCCTATCAAAAGATGCTGATGATAATCTAGCATTTCGCATGGCTTTGCAAACCAGGGAACAGCATATACGAAGAGATAAAGCAACCTCTAATATATGCACTGCGCAAGTATTGCTGTCTGTGATTGCTGGTATGTATGCAGTTTACCATGGTCCAGATGGTATACATCAAATTGCTAAAGCAGTTCATGATAAAACTAAAAATCTAGCTTCGTCACTCAAAGAAAACGGTTTTGATATAAAACATGATCAGTTTTTTGACACTATTAGGTTTGGAGTAAATGGAAAGAATATCAACTTTGAACAACTTAAAGCTAATTTGAGAACTTATGAAAACGGCGATATCGGTATTTCAATTGATGAAACCACATCTCAAAACGATATAAATGAACTTCTTCAGTTCTTTGAATGTAGTCAGGGTTCAAAAAATAATTATTCTCTAAAAGAAACCAGATCATCCAAGTATTTAACACATGAGGTTTTCAATTCTTACCATTCTGAGACAAAAATGATGCGGTATTTGAAAAAACTAGAAACGAAAGATTTAAGCTTAAACACTAGCATGATTTCTCTTGGTTCATGTACCATGAAATTAAATGCTGCAGCAGAGATGATTCCGATCTCATGGCCAGAGTTCAGCTCAATCCATCCTTTCGCCCCAGAATCACAAACTCTCGGCTATAAAGAGCTTTTTGATTCACTAGAAAAATGGCTCGTAAATATAACTGGTTTACACTCCTGTTCATTGCAGCCTAATTCTGGAGCTCAAGGCGAATACGCTGGCCTAATGGTTGTTCGAGCTTATCATCAGAATAATGGCGACACTAAAAGAAATATATGTCTTATTCCAGAATCTGCCCATGGAACTAATCCTGCAAGCGCAGTTATGGCTGGTATGCAGGTAATTGTCATAAAATGCGATGAATCTGGGAATATTGATGTAGGCGATCTTAAGCAAAAAGCTGAAGAAAATAAGGATTCTTTATCTGCGTTGATGATAACATACCCTTCAACGCACGGTGTTTTTGAAGAAACTATTTCTGATATTTGTGATATTATTCATGAATTTGGTGGTCAAGTGTACCTTGATGGTGCAAATCTTAATGCGATGGTTGGTTTATCGCGACTGGGTGACTTTGGAGCTGATGTGTGCCACATAAATCTTCATAAAACATTTGCAATACCCCATGGTGGCGGTGGGCCGGGCATGGGTCCAATTTGTGTTGCAGAACACCTCTCTCCTTTTCTGCCTGGTCACCCAAATTTAACCAATAGCGATAGATCCATTTCTGCGATATCTGCTGCACCTTTCGGTAGTGCAGGCATTCTACCTATTTCATGGGGATATATAGCAATGCTTGGAAATAATGGACTAAGAAAAGCTTCTCAGGTTGCAATATTAAATGCTAACTATATGGCTAAAAGACTTGAGAAGGACTATAAAGTTCTTTATCAAGGTTCTAATAAAACCTCAGCCCATGAATTTATAATTGATTTAAGAGATTTAAAGCATGAGACTGGAATTAGCGATGAAGATGTTGCTAAAAGACTTATCGATTATGGCTTTCACGCACCAACAATGTCGTGGCCTGTTCCTGGTACACTTATGATTGAACCTACTGAAAGTGAAGCACTAGTTGAGCTAGATAGATTTTGTGATGCTATGATTTCAATTAAACGCGAGATAGAAGATGTTGTCTCAGGAAAATTTGATTCTAAAGATAACCCGCTCATTAATGCTCCACATACTGCCCTAGCGGTTATGTCAGATAGTTGGGAACATAAATATTCAAGGCAAATCGCCGCCTATCCCGCTCCTTGGCTCAAGGAACATAAGTATTGGCCGAGCGTAAGGAGAGTAGACAATGCTTATGGTGATAGAAATCTTGTTTGTACCTGCCCTCCTATTGACGCATATACAAATTAAAAAAATTCAAAAATGTTTAATTTTTTAAAAAGCGACATCTTGAAGATTCTTGATGTAACACAAGATGAAAGAGATGCTCTATTTTCACACAAAATCTATAATTCAATTAAGAATATTGACGATCTTCATGTTTTTATGGAGAACCACATATTTGCAGTTTGGGATTTTATGTCGATCTTAAAAACGCTACAAAAAGAATTGACCTGCACTGACGTACCTTGGGCGCCAAAGGGTGGTGGAACGCCTGCTAGGCTTTTAAATGAAATTGTAACTGAAGAGGAATCTGATATTGATATCTACGGCGATTACAGAAGTCACTTTGAAATGTATTATCAAGCAATGAATGAGGCTGGGGCAAATACAAAAAAAATTGAATCTTTTTTGAATAACCTTCATTTAGGTGTAAATAAATCGCTAGATAAGTCCAGTTCACCCATACCTGCTGTAAACTTTGTGAAGGCTACATTTTCTATGCTAGAAAATGCACCTATCCATGTTGTAGCATCCATGTTTACATTTGGAAGAGAAGAAGTAATCCCCAATATGTTTCGATCAATTATTAATAAAATTGATAGTGATTTAAAAGGCAGACTCAAAAGCTTTATCTACTACTTAGATCGTCACATTGGTGTTGACGAAGATGAACACGGACCTGCGGCTTTGAAAATGGTAAAAGTTTTGTGTCAAAACGATGAAACAAAATGGAATGAAGCTGCAAAAGCCGCTAAAATGACAATGAATGCAAGAGTAGTTTTTTGGAACGAAATTCTTGTAGAGCTGAAAAGAGCTTAATTCGCTAATTCCCCTACGATATAATTTCCGTTTGAACTACGGAGCCTGACATTTTTAATGGTATTTATTATTGAATGATTGGCATCAACAGCTACCTTGATATAGTTATCGGTATATCCAAAAATTTTATCATTTTTCAAGTATTCAAATAACACCGGCCTTGATGATTTAATAAATTTATTTTGATGCTCCTCCAGTATTTTCTTAGAAAAATTTCTAAGGATCAAGCTTCTCTTTAATCGTATTTTTTTATCAACTTTATTTTCAAAATTTATAGCCCGCGTATTTGCTCTTTCTGAGTATGTAAATACATGTAGATATGAAATATTCAATTTTTTAACGAACTGAAGAGTTTCATTAAAATTATCATCTGATTCACCAGGAAAACCAACAATTATATCGGCACCAATCGTTGCATCTGGTATTAAATCTTTAATTACTGAAACGCATTCAAGATATCTTGACCGCTTGTACCTTCTTTGCATTAAAGTTAAAATCTCATCTGATCCAGATTGTAGTGGAATATGAAAATGGGGCATGAATTTATTTGATATTGAACAAAACTCAATAATTTCTTTGCTAAGTAAATTTGGTTCTATGGAAGATATTCGCAGTCTATCAATATTAAGCTTATCAAGCTCTTGAATTAAATCGAAAAAGTTTTCACCTGCTTGCTTACCAAAATCTCCAATATTAACACCCGTAAGGACTAATTCTTTTGCGCCTTCATCAATTGCCTGATTAGCAAGATTAATGGTTTTTCTTATTGAATCACTTCTGCTTTTTCCCCTTGCTAGAGGAATAGTGCAAAACGAACAAACATAATCGCAACCATCTTGGATTTTTAAGTACGATCTGGTTCTATCACCAATTGAATAAGAAGGAATGAAAGTATTTATCTCTTTAATATCTGAACTAATAACATTACTACCGTTGCCAAGATTGAGCTTATCGAGCTCATTTAATAAATTAAATTTTTTTTCTGACCCTACTACTAGATCTACGCCTTTTATACTTGATATCTCATTGGGATTCAACTGTGCATAGCAACCAATTACAGCTATTTTTGAATTAGGGTTGGATCGTTTTGCTTGACGAATTAGTTTTCGCGCCTCTTTATCTGCATTATCTGTTACAGAGCATGTGTTCAATATATAGAAGTCAGCATATTCATTATATTTTACTCTTTCAAAACCTCTACTCAGAAAATCTTTAGATATCATGGAGGTTTCTGAAAAGTTTAGCTTACACCCCATTGTATGAAATGCAATTTTTTTGTAATCAGCGCTCATAAATAAATGGTAAAATTGTTTGCAAATTTAATCAAATATGATTTCACAGTTATACTAGTAATTTGTACATTTTAAAATGTCATCAAAAAATAAAATTGAAGAGCTGCGAGAAAAAATTAACTCTCTTGATGATAGAATTATCAAATTACTTGAAGAGCGTTTTTCAATTTCTAAAGAAATTGGAAAAATAAAGTTCAATTCTGAAAGCGCTATTTTAGATAAGAATAGAGAACGCGAAATTATTAATCGTCTTGATATGAATACAAAAATTATTAGTAAAGAATCAGTGGATATGATTTATCAAAATATTTTCAAGGTATCTCGAGAAATTCAATCAATAAAAAAATAAGTTTGGTAACAGTATTAAAAATGATTAATATTCGTTTATGATTTACACAATAACAAAAAACTATTTTAGCAGCTATTACTTTTTTACCCATGGGAGGGTTTTGTAATAAAAGGTATATCTGCCTTTATTGATTATTCAAAACCCCGGTCATTATCGGGGTTTTTTTTTATATAAAAAATAGGAAATAAAATGAAATCCATAGGAATCCAAGGAGGAAAAGGAAGCTTTTCGGAAGAAGCTGCAAATCAATTTGTCTTAAATCACGGAATTGACGATTTTAAAATCGTGTATCAAATATCTTCTGCTAGTGTACTAGATGGTTTGGATAGAGGTAAAACAGATTTTGGAATTATAGCAATGGAAAATGCTCAGGGAGGTGTTGTAATTGAAAGCATTGAGGCGCTTGCAAAATATAAATGCACCATCGTTGAAATGTTTCATATTTCCGTTGATCAGAATCTTCTGGGTGTAAAAGGAACAAATGTTGGCGACATAACTGAGATACATTCACACCAACAAGCTTTAAGACAATGTAAAGATTTTTTGAGCGAGTATTTTTGGACAAGACCTTTGATTGAGGAAGATGATACCGCTGAGTCCGCTAGAAGACTTTCGGAAGGAACGCTTCCCAGTACGTCTGCTGTAATTGCTAATAAGGCATGTGCTGAGCTGTATGGTTTAGAAATACTAAAAGAAAGCATTCACGATCTAAAGCATAATCTTACTTTATTTCTTGGATTAACAAAGTTGAAATAATTATGAAAAGCGTCGGCATAATTGGTTTTGGGAGATTTGGAAAAATTCTAGCAAGTATTTTGCAAAAAGGATATTCAATATCTGCGTATGACTTAAAAGAAACTCACTCTACATCAAATGTAAATTTTTGTAGTCTAGATAGAGTACTGGATGAGCGAGTTGTTTTTATTGCAGTACCAATAAGAAATTTCAAAACATTAATTAAGGATATATCACCTAAGCTCAAAAATGGAACGACATTAATTGACGTATGCTCTGTTAAATCATTCCCAGTTAATGTAATGCTAAAGTATGTTAGTAAAGATATTGGAATCATCGCAACTCATCCAATGTTTGGCCCAGACTCATTTACAACAAATACTAAATTAAAAATGATGATGTCTAATGTTCGTGATCCTTATAGCTTATTCATTCCATGGAGTGAGTATTTTTCAAATCAAGGAATAGATATAATTGAAATGTCACCAGATGAACATGACCGTCTTGCAGCAAGAAGTCAAGGAATAACGCATTTTTTGGGAAGAATGCTTAAACAATTTGGTATAAAAAAAACACAGATAGACACTCAAGGCTTCAAAGATTTACTAGATTTAGTAGAACAAACATGCAACGATACGTGGGATTTGTATACAGACCTACAGCTATATAATCCGTATACGCTTGATACAATTTCTGAGCTTAGAAAGTCTACAGAATCACTTGATAAACAACTAAGGGAAATTAAAAATGTGGAAAAAAGATAGCTGGAAAGACTATAAAGCGCTCCATATACCTCACTATGAAGACGCAAATCAGTTGAATAACGTTCTAGGGACGTTAAAAGATTTTCCACCTTTAGTTTTTGCTGGTGAGGTTAGGTCTTTGCGAAAATCTCTTTGCGAAGTTGCAGAGGGAAATGCATTTTTACTTCAAGGCGGTGATTGCGCAGAGAGCTTTTCTGAATTTCACGCTGATAATATTCGTGATACATTTCGCGTAATTTTGCAAATGGCAGTAATCCTTACATCTGGGACAAACCTTCCCATCGTCAAAGTAGGTAGAATGGCTGGCCAATTTGCAAAGCCACGGTCTAGCCCGACTGAAATAAAAAACGATGAAGAACTTGAAAGCTACAGAGGAGATATAATCAATGGTATTGAATTTGACAAATCTCTTCGCAAACCAAACCCCGAGCGCATGCTAAAAGCATACTCTCAATCAGCATCAACACTCAATTTGTTGCGCGCTTTTGCTGATGGAGGATATGCTGATTTACGTTATGTCAATTCGTGGAATATGGGTTTTTTAAAATCAGGTACCGAATATGAGAGATACAGAAATCTGGCAAACAAGATTCAAGAGAGTCTTAATTTTATGGAAGCTCTTGGAGTAACTTCAAACAACACCCCACAACTCACTAAAACAGAATACTACACATGTCACGAAGCTTTACTTTTGCCTTATGAAGAAGCATTAACAAGAGAAGACTCAACTACTGGTGATATTTATGACACCTCTGCTCATTTTGTATGGATAGGTGACAGAACGCGATTCGAAAATAGTGCGCATGTTGAATTTTGTAGTGGAATTAAGAATCCAATAGGTGTTAAGTGTGGTCCAACATTAGACCATGACGAATTAATAAAAATTTTAGATAAGCTTAACCCTGATAATTCACCAGGTAGGGTGACTTTAATTTGTCGCTATGGAAATGAGAAAGTTCAGGATTACCTCCCTGCCCTAATAAAACGAATTTCCAATGAGGGGAGGGTGGTGATATGGTCATGTGATCCAATGCATGGGAATACTGTTAAAAGTTCTGATGGTACAAAAACTAGACCATTTGAAAATATCCTAAGCGAAGTAAAGAATAATATTAAAATTCATAATTCTCTAGGCAGCTGGTTTGGAGGAATCCATCTTGAAATGACCGGTCAAAATGTAACAGAATGCACTGGCGGGATAGATGATATATCAGAATCTGATCTAAAAGATAGATATCACACACATTGCGACCCAAGACTTAACGCTAATCAAGCTATCCAACTTGCTTTCTTAATCGCAGATGAACTAAAGAATAATGCCGGTTAAAGGAACATTGACCCTGCCTGGTGATAAATCTATATCACACAGATCTGTTATGCTTGCTGCTCTATCTGATCAACGATCAAAAATTAAGAATTTATCTAATGGTAAAGATGTAAAGTCAACAATTTCCTGTTTAAAGAATTGCGGAATTGATATTGAATATTCATCGGGGTCCTATTTTATTAGTGGCGGGAGATTTAAACAACCAATAACCGATTTAGATTGTGGAAATTCTGGAACAACTATGAGATTGCTCATCGGTCTTCTTGCAGGTCAAGGGATAAATGCCAATTTCATTGGTGACGAGTCTCTTTCTAGTAGACCTATGGAAAGAATAATTGATCCCTTAAAAACAATGGGTCTCAATATTAAAAGTAATAAAAAAATGCCACCCATATGCATTTCAAAGAGCAGACTAAATGGAATAGATTATGTAATGCCAATTGCAAGCGCGCAATTAAAATCAAGCATCCTACTTGCTGCGCTTGGTGCAAAAACAAATACAACGATAAAAGAAAATATAATTTCTAGAGATCATACGGAGATCATGTTAAAAAATATTGGAGTCAATCTTCATAGAAAAGGTGAATTAATATCTGTAGAGCCTTGTAATAAATTTCTACCTCAAAATATTTCAGTTCCTGCTGATCCATCTACAGCAGCTTTCTTTATTGGCGCTGCAGTCTTAATACCCGAATCGAAATTACTAATTACAAACCTGCTTTTAAATGAGACTCGAATTGGATTTTTAAGAGCATTAGAAAAAATGGGGTGTTCATTT
>Ga0209036_1000628_pt1 | contig 15498 bp, 14 predicted proteins | sample MarorgKNORR_S2LV_3_FD_188222 | JGI IMG/M metagenome (GOLD analysis project Ga0209036, IMG submission 188222) | Marine microbial communities from the Southern Atlantic Ocean, analyzing organic carbon cycling - DCM_A/KNORR_S2/LV (SPAdes) (version 2) | ecosystem: Environmental > Aquatic > Marine >... | reverse complement strand
ATAACTAACCAGATGAAAACTCTTGGAATGAGTTGTGACTGGTCACGAGAAAGATTCACTATGGACGAAGGACTTTCAGAGGCAGTAATAAATGTATTTGTTTCACTTTATGAAAATAACTTAATCTATAAAGGTACAAGAATGGTTAACTGGGATACAAAACTAAAGTCTGCGGTATCTGATCTAGAGGTTACATCATCAAATGAATTAGGAAAGCTATGGACAATCAAATATAAAGTTGGTGATACGTTCATTGAGATTGCAACAACTAGACCAGAGACTTTGCTTGGAGATACCGCAGTTGCTGTAAACCCTTCTGATGAACGATATAAAGAACTTATAGGACAAACAGTAACAATTCCAATTGTTAATAGAGACGTAGAAATTATTGCTGATGAGTATGTTGATCTAGATTTTGGTTCAGGTTGCGTTAAAATAACTCCTGCTCATGATTTTAATGATTACGAGATCGGTAAAAGACATGATTTAGAATTAATTACATGTCTTGATTTTGATGGCAATATTGAAAACAAAGATTTTATACCCGAAGAACTAAGAGGTATTGATAGATTTAAAGCACGAGAAAGAATAGTTGAGATGCTTGAAGAAAATGGCATTTTAGTAAGTGTTGAAGATCATCAAATTCAGATACCAAAAGGGGATAGGTCAAAAACAATTCTTGAGCCAATGGTTTCGGAACAGTGGTTTGTAAAAACTGAAGAAATTGCTAAAAAAGCAATAAAAGTAGTTGAAGAAGACGATATTAAATTTATTCCTAAAAATTGGGAAAAAACTTATTTTGAATGGATGTACAATATCCAAGATTGGTGCATTTCAAGACAACAATGGTGGGGCCATAGGATACCTGCATGGTACGATGAAGCTCAAAATCATTATGTAGCCACAAGTGAGGCTGACGTTAGAAAGAAATATAAACTTTCTGATGATGTTAAGTTAATGCAAGATGAAGATGTTTTAGATACTTGGTTTTCTTCAGCATTGTGGCCATTTAGCACTCTTGGGTGGCCCGAGGAAACAGATGATCTTAAAAACTACTATCCTACATCATTGCTTGTAACGGGATTTGATATTATCTTTTTCTGGGTTGCAAGAATGATAATGATGGGTTTATATACTATGGAAAATATTCCTTTTAAAGATATTCTTATTCATGGTCTTGTCCGTGACTCTAAAGGCAGAAAAATGTCTAAAAGCCTTGGGAATACTATGGATCCACTTGAGTTATCGGAAAAACATGGTGCTGATGCTTTGAGATTTTCACTAATTGAAAAAGCTAATCCAGGTCAAGATGTCCCATTTGATGAAGAGTGGACAGTTTCTGCAAAGAAATTTGGCAACAAGGTATGGAATGCTGCTAAGTTTGTTCATCTATATACAGATGAACAAACTTCTTTGGTTATTAAAGATGTTTCTTGTATAGAAAATAAGTGGATTATTTCAAAATTTAATGACACTTTGTCAGAATTTAACGATCTTTTTGATAAATATAAAATTTCTGATGCATATAAACTTCTTTACAATTTTTTATGGTCTGAATTATTTGATTGGTATTTTGAGTTTTCTAAGAATTTATTTGTTGATGAGACTCATAAAGCTGAAACCCAAACAGTCTTACGTTTCGTATTTTTGGAGTCGGTAAAATTATTAAATCCTGCAATGCCACATATAACTGAAGAAATATGGTCTTCTTTTAATAAAAATTATTTGATAGATAATGAGTGGCCAATTGAAATTAAATCAGAGTCTGACGTAAACGAAGAAATAGAAAGTTTGAAAGAAATCATAGCCAAAATAAGGAACTTTAAATCAAATTATAATTTAAAAAATAGCCTTGAAATAGATTTATACCCAAAAACTTCATATCCAAATTGGTTTGTTAATCAATTAGAAAATACTGCAAAGGTAAATATTTCGGATAAAAAAGAAGATGGTGTCATACTTACATTTCAATCTAATGATTATTCTTTTAGTCTTTCGGCTAATAAATATATAGATATTGATAAGGAAGTAACACGACTTAATAAAAAAATAGACGAATTAAAAAAATCATTAGAAATATCAACAAAAAGACTTAGCAATGATAAATTTATACAAAATGCTAAAAAAGATTTGATTGATCAAGAAAATCAAAATATGCAAAATATAAATAGTCAAATAGATTCAATAAATTCAACATTAAATTCACTTAAGAATTGAAGGAATTAGAAGAATATCTAAATTCAAAAATTGGTCTTTCCAACAATAAGAATATTGAATTATTGAAGACTGTTTTTACAAGGCTACAACTGACTGAATTATCCGAGAGAACAATTGCGGTAGTAGGGACTAATGGCAAAACTTCAACTTCAAAATTTATACACCGATTGCTTAAAAAAAATAATAGATCTTCCCTAACGTTTACCTCTCCTCATTTAGTGGAATATACAGAAAGGATAAAGTCTGATAAGAACTTAAATTTGCAAGACAATTTAGATTTTGTTAAAGATCTTGAAGAAAAAAATAAAATAGTTTTAGGGTATTTTGAAGCTTTATTCTTGCTTGCCTGCAAATCATTTTTAGAGAGTGAATATGACTATTACATATGTGAGGCAGGTATAGGTGGAAAACTTGATACTACTTCAATAATTCAAAGTAAAAATGTAGTGCTCACTAATATTGGAAAAGATCACCAAGATTTACTTGGTTACACAGATCAAGAGGTTTTGGATCAAAAAATTTTTATATCAAAAAATATAGAAAATTTATTCGTAGGCGATATAAATTCTGAATTAATAAATATTATTAAAAATAATTATCCACATAGTAAAGTTAAGTATTTTTTAAGAGACACAGTAGAGACTTTAAATATGAACCTTAAAGACCTCATGGCAAATCAAAAAAATTTTCTGCTTGCTTTAAGCACAGTTTCTTCATTGCTAAATAACGACATTCTTAACGAATCAATTAGTTTAAATTTTGAGGAAATTGAGGGGAGGTTTGAAATTGTAAATCAAAACCCTGTAAAAATTATAGATGGAGCACATAACTTAGATGGTGTAAAACATTTGTTTAAAGATTATGAAAGACAATACGATTTTCAACAAACAGATATTTTTATTGGTTTTAAAAAAGGTAAAGATATTGAAAGCATTATCAGTTTTATTAATTCGCAGGGTAAGTATAAGATTTATTTTATTGAAGAGCAAACATTCTATGATCAAGAAAATCCTGTTGTCTATTTAGATTATTTTCAAAAAGCAAAATTTGAATATGAAGTAGTCAGCTTAGATGCTTTTTCATCAAATAAGAATCCTTCTATACTTCTAGGTAGTTTATATTTAATTGGAGAGTTTAAAAAAAGGAAATTAGTATGAAAACATTTTTTATGATCAAACCAGATGGTGTTGAACGAAATTTAATTGGTCAGATTATTTCACGAGTTGAAGCCAAAGGATTCAATATAACAAAAATCAAAATGATGATAATTTCTAAAGAATTAGCTGAAGAGCACTATGGAGAGCATAAAGATAAACCATTTTTTAATGATCTCGTATCATTTATTACGAGCGGTCCAGTTGTTGCCATGCAAGTAGAAGGTAATGATGTAGTTCTTCAGATTAGAAATCTTATGGGCGCAACAAATCCTAGTGAATCAACACCGGGATCTATTAGAGGGGACCTAGCTACCGAACTAGATAAAAATGTTGTACATGGGTCAGACTCAGACGAAAGTGCTGAAAGAGAACTTTCATTATTCTTTGGAAACTAAATAAATATTTAAAAACAACGACTATTAGATTATTCTATTAGTACATGGTTGACTTTAATTTAAGTAGAACTCTTTTTGGTGGCAATGATATTGCTATTGATTTAGGCACTGCAAATACTCTTATTTACGTAAAAGGAGTAGGAGTAGTTGTTGATGAGCCAACACTTCTTGCTGTCAATAAAAGTGATAAATCAATTATTACTATTGGTGGAGAAGCAAAAAAACTAATTGGCAGGGTTCCAGATACGATTGAATTAGTCAGACCGCTAAGAGATGGTGTTATTTCAGAAATTGAAATGGCAGAAGAGCTTGTAAAGACCCTTCTTTCAAGAGCTATAGGAAGAGCATACTCAAGACCTAGAATCGTAATCTGTGTACCAAATGGTGTCACAAGTGTTGAGCAAAGATCTATAGAAACAGCTGCACATGCTACAGGTGCATCAGAAGTCTTTACAATCGAAGAACCAATGGCAGCAGCAATAGGTAGTGGACTAAATATTTTCGAACCTTATGGCAACATGATTGTCGATATAGGTGGTGGTACGACGGAGATTGCAGTTATTTCAATGGGAGACATAGTGAATGCTAACTCAGTAAGAGTTGGTGGTGAAGACATGACAGAAATTCTAATTGAATGGTTGAGGAGAGAACATCAAATACTTGTTGATACAGGAATTGCTGAAAATATTAAGCATGCTGTTGGATCAGCTTATCAATATGATAAAGAGCCTCAAGTAACCGTCACAGGTAGAGATATTGTTAGAGGTGTTCCAAAGCAAGTACTTCTTGAGGCAAGCGATGTAAGAAATGCTTTAGAACCTATTGTGAATGACATTATTGAAGCTATTCGAATTTCTCTTTCCCAAACTCCTCCGGCATTAGTCTCTGATATAGATAAAGATGGTGCTTGGTTAACTGGTGGCGGGTCACTGTTGAAACAAATGGATAAAAAAATTGCAGAAGAGTTAGGTATTCCAGTTAACATTACTGAAGACCCTTTAAGCTCAGTTGTTATTGGTTCTGGTATTTGTTTAGAGAGGTTTCAAGATTACAAAAGTGTTTTAAAGCTATCCCCAAAACCTAATTAAAATGCAAAGTTCTCAAGCTGTTGGTATTAGAAAATACATATTATATTTTCTATTTATGTTTCTTTCAGGCTTACTTACAGCAGTTGATTATTTTTCAAACAAATCCTTATCAAATTACATTCCAAATCAAGTAAATTTGATATCTAGTTTTCAATTATCTGATAGATTTTTGCAAAATGAATTTATTAATCTCTCTTCTAGCAAAACTGATATAGTTGCAGAAAACATTCGACTTAAAGAAGAACTTGTTGATTTAAGACTTCTTTATATTGAGAATCAAGAACTAAAAGATGATATTGACTCATATGAAACTCTAATTAAAAATATAAGTAATTTTGAATTAACGTATTATGCAACAAGTTTAATTCTAAAAAATTCAACAGAAGAGTATATAGTTGCAGGAGGTAGAGATAATAATTTTGAACCAGGAGATATAGTGGTTAATGAGAATGGCTATATTATTGGTTATCTAGGTGAGGTGTTTAATGATTATTCAATACTTGAGTCATTGGACTCTACAAATTTTAATTTTAGGGCTTTAGATAAAAACAATAATTCGTTCGAAATTAATTCAAATGGTAGAGAGCTATTAGTAAATTCATTAGATCTATCAACATTAACAAAAGTAGAAACAATTTATTCAGATATTATTTTTGGGCATATAGGTAGATTTCCATTTCTGGATTTGGAAACTTATAAACAAAATATTACAAACGATAAACTTACTATGATTGTTGAGATAGATCAGCAGCTATCTTTTCAAACAAAATTATTTATACCAAAAGAAAAATGAAAGTTTTAAAGCTAATTTCGATTACTGTTATGCTTTTTTTTATTTGTTTAATTGAAATTTATCTAAATACATTTATAACAGTAAATTTTGGTATATATATTTTTCTCATCACACTTGTATTTTTAGGAGTTGATCTTTTTAATCAAAATATAGTACTACCAATTTTTTTGTCAGGAATTTTATACGATTCTTTTTTTAGTACATATTATTTAGGACTTTATTCAGCTATGTTTATCTTTATAGTCATCGTAACAAATTTTTTGGTTTCAAAATATACCAAATCGAATATAACTTACTTTGCAATAATTTCTATCTGTTTATTAATCTATAAATTTCCAATTATTTTAGAATTTGATACAAATTATTGGTTATCTAGCTATCTAATATCGGTAATAATTAACTTTATTGTTTTCATATTTTTAAAAAGAATTTCTAGGTTCAATGTTTAACCAAAGAAGATTAAAATTCACATTCGTATCTTTTTTAATTTTATTATCGCTTATTCTTGTTGATATTTTTCAACTTCAGACAGAAGAATTTGATTCTACTTCTCAAACTATTGATAGACAGAATCTAGACAAATTCTATATTACAGCGCCAAGAGGTGAGATTTATGACATTAATGGAGAAAAAATTGTTAGAACTATTTTGGAGCCACACCTATTTATAAATTTACGTAAAATAACAAATCAAAATTTGTTAAATTATAAGCAGATAATTCAATATAATTTTTCTGAGCTTGATAACAATGAAATAAATGAAATATTTGATAGTAAAGAAATTTTAAGTTTGGTCATCAATCTCTCAAATGTTGAATATGAAGTTAGAAATAATTTATTAATGAATTATGATGCCTTCGAAATTCTTGATCTACCTATCAGGCAATATATTCAAAATGAACTTTTTGCTCACACGATTGGCTATCTAGGAAAACCAAATCAAGATGATACAGGAAAGTTCATTAATGCATTGCGCAATAATCAAGTTGGAAAAAATGGGCTAGAAAGACAATATGAAGATTTTTTATCAGGAACATCTGGAGAGATAATATTTGAAGGTTCTAAGATTATAAATTTTAAACAACCAATTCCTGGAAATGACTTATTCTTATCTATTGATTCCTCAACACAATCTGTTGTAAGAGAATCTCTTCAACAAGGAATTGAATTAGCTAATAAGAGTTTTGCATCTTCCAGTGAAATAAAAAGGGGAGCGGCTGTAGTTCTAGATATTGAGACAGGCAATGTAGTATCAATGGTATCATTACCAGATTATGATCCGAATAAGTTTATTACTGGAATAAGTGATTTTGAATATAAGCAATTAGATAGAGAGCAGGCTTTTAATAACTTTGCTATACAGGGCCTCTATCCACCAGGGTCAGTATTTAAAGTTGTTGCTTATTGGCTTGCAATTAGTGAAAATATATTTCCTGAAGAATTAAATAACAAAGATTCCAATATTGATTGTGAAGGAAGCCTTTCATTTGGATTTGATGATGGCTCTCAGCAGGTGTATAACGACTGGAAACTTGAAGGTCACGGAAAAGTAGATCTTGGAGAAGCAATTAGACAGTCGTGCAATGTTTATTTTTGGGATATAGCGCTAAAGATTTGGAGAAATTTTGGTAATACTGAAGCAGAATCAGTTCTTCAAGATTATTCAAGGGAGCTTGGCTTTAGTAATAAAACAAATATTGATTTACCCTTTGAGAAAGTAGGAATAATTCCTGATAGAGAACTGTTTGAAGAATGGAAAATTTCAAGGCCAGGTTTAATCAGAGAAGAAGGTTGGCTTGGCGGTGATTTGATGAATTTAATTATTGGTCAAGGCGCAATAACTACAACACCTCTCCAAGTTGCTAATGCATATCGAACTCTTTTAACAGGTGAAAATATTTCACCAGCAGTAAACATAAATGCATCAAAAATAATAAACAATCAAATTAATGTAAGTGATGAGTTTGTTGATTTTTTACTAAAAGATTTGAATTCAGTAACTAATAAAGGCGGCACAGCTTATGTGTCTTTTAGTATATTGGGAAATAAAGCTAATGATATCGGTGGGAAAACAGGTACAGCCCAAAATGCTGGTGACAAGAACAATACGTCTTGGTTTGTTGGAATAGATTCAGTTTCAAATCCTAAATATATTGTTGCTACTGTCGTAGACGAAGGTGGCTCAGGAAGTGCTGTAGCTGCACCAGTATCAAGAAGAATTATTCAACATTTATTGGGATATGACACAACACCAGTTGAGTTTGGGGAGATAACAGAATGATAAACAGAAAGATTACTTTATTAGGACCAGAAGGTACTAATTTATATATTTTATTTCAGTTTATTGTTTTTAGTATTATTTCTTGGTTTACTTTGTTTACATCTGTAGAGTTAATTGAATTTAATACCGGTAATATTCTCAGTAGACAAATCGTTTTCTCATTAGTCGGTATAGTTGTGTTTTTTCTAACTACTTACTTATCAATAGAAAATCTTTATAACTTAATAAACCCTTTATTTGCTCTTTCTATTTCTGTATTACTTGGCTTACTTTTTACAGCACCAATATTGGGTGTTAGAAGATGGTACGATTTAGAACCAATAGGATTACCAGTCTTTATACAACCGTCAGAATTTAGCAAAATAATTTTAGTGTTGTTTTTAGCCAAAATACTAAGTTCAGGTGTAAGTTTATTTGTAGCATTAGCGGGTATTTTATTAAATTTATTTTTAATATTTATCCAGCCTGATTTGGGAACAACGATGCTACTTTTGATTGTGACAGTTTTGATGTTATTTTTATCAGATATTAAATTAAGAACTTCAGTTTTGGGTCTACTAATAATTTTCTCTATATTTTTTGTATTTTTAGAATTGAATCTTTTGGGTAATTATCAAGTTACAAGAATAACGGAATTTTTTTCTGGAGAAGATTTCTCACAGCAACAAAGCAGACTTTCAATATCTTCAGGTGGCCTCTTGGGCACCTACTTTACGGATTCTTCATTAACTGAAGTTTTTGTTCCTGTTCAAACTACAGATTTTATATTTTCACTATTTTCGAGGAATTTTGGTTTTTTTGGCGTATTAATTCTAATTTCACTTTGGATTTTGTTTTTTATCAGAGTAAGTAGGATTATTAACAAAACTGAAATTAATTTTGAAAAATATTTACTTTCAGGATTATCAATACTTCTTATTGTACAAATATTAATTAATTTATTAACTATTTTAGGGTTTATACCTTTAACAGGTATCCCTTACCCACTTTTGAGCCTAGGTGGTTCATCTATATTTTCGACTGCAATTATATTCGGATTAATAAATAGAGTCTTCATTGAAAACAACATAGTTGTTTAATTTATATACATACTATTCTTGACCTATGTTGAATTTATATAATCGTCATCTCGGAGGTTTTAATGTTTGGTATATTCAAAAAGTCAAAGATTGTTCGCAAAAGTGATAATTTAGACAATACAAAAACTAAATGGTTTAACGGCCAAAAAGTAAAAATAAAGTCTGGAACATCAGGTTCTGGAAATCAAAGAAATAAACAATTTAAAGATAAAAATCCTACTTGGTTTAGAGAGCAACCATTACCAGTTCCAGAAGTTGAAAAAAAACAGATGCTTATAAGTTCAAAAAATGGTGTCTCAAATGTTGCAATATTGGAAGGCCCTACATTAGTGCAGTACTACACATCTGAGAATAATGCTAAATCAAAAGTTGGTAATATTTATCTAGGAAAGGTAAAGAATGTACTCCCTGGAATGGAAGCTGCTTTTGTTTCTTTTGGAGAGGAAAAAAATGGAGTTCTTTATGTTGCTGATATTGAAGGATCTCACAAAAATTCAAAAATTGAAAATTTATTAAAACCTGATCAAGAAATTTTAGTTCAAGTGGTTAAAGATGCAATGGGCGAAAAAGGTGCACGATTAACAGGACAGCTTTCACTTCCTGGAAGATATTTAGTTTTAATTCCAAATTCAAGAACAAAAGGAATATCTAGAAGGCTTGCAGATAATGAAAGAAATAGATTAGACAGAATAATTAGAAAATTAAAACCTGAAAACTTTGGAGTAATTGTGAGAACTGCCGCTGAAGGTGTTAGTGAAGAAGCATTAAAAGTAGATATTGAAAAGCTTGTAGAAGAATGGGAAGTTATTAGTAATTACAAAAGTGGAGATGCACCTAAACTTATACACCAAGAACCCGATGTATCAATCAAGGTAATTAGAGAGCATTTGAATTCAACATTTAAAAAATTATTAATCGATAGAGAAGATCAATTTGAACAGATTAAGGATTACGTATCTGCAACTTCTCCAGAGATAAGCGATATAATCGACTTCTATCAAGATGAATTAATGCTTTTCGAAAGATATCATATCGAAGACCAAATAAAAAAAGCATTAGACAGAAAAGTATGGCTTCCCTCTGGAGGGCATTTAATTATTGATAGAACTGAGGCTTTAACTGTAATAGATGTAAATACAGGAAAATTTGTTGGAAAAAACAGTTTAGAGGAAACTGTATATGAAAATAATTTAGAAGCTTCAGAAGAAATAGCACGACAACTTAGACTCCGTGATATTGGTGGAATAATAGTAATAGATTTTATTGACATGGAATCAATTAAAAAACAGCAGAGTCTTTTAAATAGATTTAAACAAGAGTTAGCTAAAGATAAAACAAGAACACAAGTTTTTGAAATCTCAAGACTTGGCTTAGTTGAAATGACAAGAAAAAATGTTGCGGCAGGACTTGTTGAGAGTTTCTCTGAAGAATGTGAGGTTTGCAATGGAAGAGGACTCATTATCGATGATATTTTCTCAAACAAAAGTGTACAAGAGGGCTTGATTGAGTCAGAAGGTGTAGTAGAGTAGTTGAGTTATGAGTAAATATGCAGTAATTAAAGTTGGATCATCGCAAGAAAAAGTTAGTGTTGGCGATGAATTCTCAGTATCATCTAGTTTTAATTTAGATAGTTTAGTGCCAGTTTTAGTTAGTCCAAGAAAAGGGCAAATAGTAGTTGATGATAAAGACTTAAAGAAGTATAAAGTTGGATTGGAATTTGTATCAGACTCTAAATCTAAAAAAATAAATATTTTTCAATATAAAAATAAAACTGGCAACAGAAGAAGAGTTGGATATAGAGAAAATGCTAAAATAGTAAAAGTTGTTAGTATTCAAGGTCTTGAGAGTGCTGAGGAGGAGTAATGTCTAAAACAAAAGCTGGTGGTTCAACCAGGAACGGTAGAGATTCGGAGTCCAAACGCCTAGGTACAAAAGTCTTCGATGGTGAAAATATATCAGCTGGTTCAATTGTTGTAAGGCAAAGAGGTACCAAAATACATCCCGGAGAGAATGTATCAAAAGGCGGAGATGACACTCTTTTTGCAAAAATAGATGGTGTTGTAAAATTTTCTACAAGAAATGGTAGAAAATTAGCCAATGTAATTCCACAATGAGCCAATGTTCGTCGATGAAATCAATCTTTCAGTATCATCCGGAGCTGGAGGGCCAGGCTCTGTTAGTTTTAATAACTTAAATTCTAAAACAAAACCTTCAGGTGGTTCCGGAGGCCACGGTGGGGGCGTAATAATCTCAGTGAATCAAGAATTAAATGATTTGTCACATGTTATGTCAAACAGCTCGCTGAAAGCAGAAAATGGTGGTCCTGGAAATAAAAACTTTCAAAATGGAACTCATGGTCAAAACTTAATTATAGAAGTGCCAAAAGGAACTCAAGTATTTGTTGATAATGAAATGTATGCTGACTTGCATAATGATGATTCATCTTACGAGTTAATCCAAGGGTCAAGGGGAGGGAGAGGAAATTACGAACTTTTATCTAAGCGTAATCCCAATCCGCAAATTTGTGAACAAGGAGAAAAAAGAAATTTATTAGATATTAAACTCATTTTTAGCATTTACTCTGATATTTCTATTGTAGGTTTGCCCAATGCAGGTAAAAGTACATTAATACAAAAATTAACAAACTCTAAAGCAAAAATAGGTGATTATGAATTCACAACTACAAGCCCAAATATTGGTGTATTAAATAATTTAGATTCTCTAATTACAATATGTGATTTACCAGGACTCATACAAGGTGCTTCAGATGGAGTAGGTATGGGGAGAAAAGTACTAAAGCATTTAAGAAATACAAAATTTATAGTATATTTGATTGATCCATCAAACGAAAATTTTAGCATTGACAATCAAATTTCTATGCTTAGCAGTGAGTTAAACAAGTATGACGAAAATTATAGGTTAATTAAAAATGTTAAGGTTATAAATAAATCAGATACACTTACAAAACTTGGCAATGATTATTTATATATATCGTGTTTAAAAGATGAAGGAATAGATAAATTAGTAAAATTACTACATGAAGAATTCAAAGAAGATCTTCCAAGAATTTATTCAGAATATCACAAAATATTTTTAAAAAAAGAAGATTACAATATAGAAAAAACAGATAATCAGTTCATTTGTTCTGGAGAAATGGTGTCAAATATGGTTAATATTTCTGGAAATAACGATAGTGTTCTTGATGAAATATTTTTTAGATTTGAAAAATCTGTCCTCTCTACAGAAATTGATGAAATGGGTGCAGTTGATGGTGATATAGTTGTACTAGGAAATTTAGAATTTGAATATAAAAAATAAACAAAATATAGTCATAAAAATTGGAACAACTTCAATTATAAAAAATAATAAAGTGGACTCTACATTATTAAAAAATCTTGTTGAATTAGTTAATGAATACAATAATAAATATAATTTTGTAATTGTAACATCTGGAGCGGTAGGTCTCGGTGCTTCTAAGTTGAATTATGAAAGTAGGCCAAAATCTTTGAAAAAATTACAAGTTGCATCTGCTGTTGGTCAAATTGAGTTAATTAATGAATATGAAAAAGTATTTAATAAAAGCGAAATGAATATTGCACAAGTATTAATTACAAAGAACTTAATAGACGATAGGGAGCAATTTGTGAATACTACACAGGCACTAAATGAATTGTTGTCTCAGGGAATCATTCCAGTCATAAATGAAAATGATGTTGTAGCTACTGAAGAATTAAAATTTGGTGATAATGACAGACTATCTGCAATTGTGTCAATAATTGTCGATGCTGAGAGACTAATAATTGTTACAAATAAAGAAGGTTTATATAATTTCAATCCAGACAATAATAAAGATGCAAAAAAAATTGATTATATTGAATATGATTCAGAACAGCTAAATGATTTAATACCTATTTCACAAAAGGGTCAAGGGATAGGAGGCTTCTCTACAAAGATCATGGCAGCTCAAATTTCCGGCTTCTCCGGCATACCAACACAAATTATTTCATGGTCTAAAGACAATCTAAAAAAAGCAATATCAAATGAAAAAGTAGGTACTTATATTACTGCTTCAAGCAAAAAAATTAGACTAAGAAAGCTATGGATTGCTTATGGAATGGCTCCTGTTTCCAATATTGAGATAGATGAAGGAGCAAAATCAGCATTGGAAAAAAATGCATCACTTTTATCAAAAGGTGTTATCAATATAGATAGTTCTTTCAATATGGGAGATGGTTTATCAGTTACCTTTGATCAAAAAATTATAGCTAAAGGTATTGCAAAAATCGATAGTAATTCAATTAAGGAAAGTAATTTAGTAGTACATAAAGATGATTTAATTATTCTATAAATTATTTTACTAATAGAAATACTTAATTAATCTTTAAATATGCTTACGCAAATTGGAATAGAAGCAAAAAAAGCTGCAGCGCAAGTTGCAGTTTTAAGTACTGATAAGAAAAATCAAATTTTACAGAGTATGGCTGATGAATTGGTCAAAAACTCAAAAAAAATACTTGATGCTAATAAAGTTGATCTTGATAATTCTAAAGATCTTGGTTTAACACCAGCTTTAATTGATAGATTAACTTTAAGTGAAGAACGCATAAATGGTATGGCAAATGGTTTGCTTAAGATAATTCCCCTAGAAGATCCTGTAGGGAACATTACGGACAATTGGAATACCGATGAAGGATTAGATATTAAAAAAATTCGATCACCTTTTGGAGTTATTGGAGTTATATATGAAGCTAGACCCAATGTTACTAGTGATGTCTCAGGTCTTTGTTTAAAGTCAGGCAATGCAGTTATATTGAGAGGATCTAGCTATTGTCTTGATTCAAATATTGCAATCCTTGAAGTTTTGCAAGAAGCTTTAATTTCAAATAATTGCAATAAAAATATTTTTCAAATTATTGAGAGCAAAGATCGCCAAGATACTCTCGAATTCATGAATTTAACAGAATTTGTTGATCTAATTGTTCCAAGGGGCGGTAAAGGGCTGATTCAAACTCTGGTAGATAATTCAAAGGTACCTTTTATTTTAGATGGGGATGGCAATGTTCATTTATATATACATGAAGACGCAAAAAAAGAAAATATTATCGATATTGTTATAAATTCTAAAGTTCAGAGACCTGGGGTTTGCAATGCTCTTGAAACGTTACTGATAAATAATGATATATATCAAGACATAGGTGCAAATGTTATCGAAGCACTATTGGAAAATGAAGTTGAGTTATTCGTAGATGAAAAAATAAAAGAAGATTTTCCTAATTTAAATCTTGCTAACGAATCACATTATGAGACCGAATTTTTAGACTTGAAATTAGCAATTAAATTAGTAAGTAATGTTGATGATGCAATAGAACATATCAGAAAGTATTCATCTGGACACACGGAAGCAATTTTGACAGAGTCAAATGAGATATCAGAAACTTTTGCAAAATCTATTGATTCGTCTGTTATATTCATTAATTCATCTACAAGATTTACTGATGGTGAAATGTTTGGATTTGGTTCTGAAATTGGAATAAGCACTCAAAAACTTCATGTTAGAGGGCCAATGGGCCTAGAAGCCTTAACGAATGAAAGGTATGTAGTAACAGGAGAGGGTACAGTTAGAGAATGAAAAACAGTAATTTAACAGTTAAAGATTTTGAAGATAATGGATATTTTGCTGACCAAGAATTAGTAGATATTGTCAATGCTTCTCTGTTTTTAAATAAACCAATACTTATAGAAGGCCCTGCCGGTACTGGTAAAACTTACCTTGCTAAAACTCTATCTAAAATATTTGAGACACAATTAATCAGACTTCAATGTCATGAAGGCATTGATGAAGACAAGGCACTTTACGAGTGGAATTATAAAAAACAGTTGATATCAATACAAACTGAAAAAGATTCTAAAAATCTTTTTACTGAAGAGTTTTTAATTGAAAGACCTATCTTACAAGCTCTTAGAACTGAAAATAAATCCATTTTTCTTGTAGATGAAATTGATAGATCAGATGAAGAGTTCGAAGCATTGTTATTAGAGGTTCTTGCTGAAAACCAAGTAAGCATCCCTGAGCTGGGAACTATCAATTCAAAAAATGAAAATCTTACAGTATTGACTTCCAATGCTACGAGAGAGCTTTCGGAGGCCCTAAGAAGAAGGTGTTTATATTTTTATCTTGATTACCCATCTGTTGATATCGAAACAAAAGTAATACTAAGTAATGTAGAAAATATTGATGAAGAAAAGGCAAGAAAATTTTCTATTTTTAGTAATTTTGTCAGATCTCTTGGCCTTAATAAGCCCCCTTCTCTAATTGAATCGGTTGAGTGGGTAAAATATAATCATGTAAAGAATGAAGATTCATTAGATTCAAATATAGGAATTCTTATTAAAGATATTGAGGATCAAAAAGTTTATCTAGAAAAAATTAAAGAAGATAATGCAAATAAAAACCAATGAGTTAATTGAATTTTCTCATTTTTGCTCTGA
>Ga0209036_1000627_pt1 | contig 15503 bp, 12 predicted proteins | sample MarorgKNORR_S2LV_3_FD_188222 | JGI IMG/M metagenome (GOLD analysis project Ga0209036, IMG submission 188222) | Marine microbial communities from the Southern Atlantic Ocean, analyzing organic carbon cycling - DCM_A/KNORR_S2/LV (SPAdes) (version 2) | ecosystem: Environmental > Aquatic > Marine >... | reverse complement strand
GCAGGGGATAGAGGCAATTCATCTTGGTTGGCGGAACGGTGTGCAAGTGGCAAGCTTAAGTCCCGACAGTTCTGATCCGAGTCTCGCGGAACTGGAGCCAACACAAATCACTGCGCTGCTGTTGGGTCTGGAATCCCCTATGGCTGTTTTTGGTTTGCAGCGAGCTATTAATAATTACCCTTCTGAAGCGCTTAGCGCCATATTGCCTGGGGTGGCGCTTGGCGAACTATGGCAAATCATAGGCACGTTAGAAAACTTATTGAGTGTTATATCGATTCTTGTCCTTACTGCTTCATTACTAGGATTGAGCACAATGCTACTTTCTTCTCTCAGAGAGAGGCGCCGCGAACTGGCTCTATACCGAGCCATCGGTGCTAGACCCTCTTTCATACTATGGTTAATCGAGTTGGAGGCGTTCGCTATGGTCGCTACGGCTGCCCTCTTTGGTTACTTAGTGGTGGTTGCTGGAATCGGTCTGACCCAAGGGTGGCTCAGCGAGAACTTCGCTTTGGTGATAGACATTTGGCCATCGACACCGGGGATCTGGGCGTATATCGGTGGCTCGATTCTCGCCGGGGTCTTGTTGACATTAATACCGGCCACTCTTGCTTATTTTAAGTCTCTTGGCCATGCTCTTCAGTCCTTGTAATAATCATAAGAGGCTATTCGCTTTTCTGAAAAGCGATGATTACGGTTACGTAAGGTAGTGTTACTAGAATGGAGTTTTAACAGTATGACGAAAGGAAAGTTTAGTTTGTCTAGACCGTTGCAAACAGTCACTCTGATTTCTGTGCTAGCACTCGTTAAGCTAGCCGCTGCGCAGAACAATACGGCCTTGGGCTCTCCACCTTGGCAAGGGGCGTCAGTTTGGCCCGATCGAGTCATTCAGAATTTTAGCGAAGATCCATTACGCAGCATAACTGTTACTTGGCGAACCGATAGCAGTGTGCATAGCACCATAGCCCAAATAGCGCCTGCGACTGCAGATGCCCGATTTGATGTTGCTTCAGAAAGCGTTATCGCCAATACCGAAGCGGTGTACTTGTCGTCGGTCATGGTAGATGGGGTGCAACTTACCTCTCCAGACAATACGGGGCTTGGTGCAGTGCATTACCACTCGGTGGTATTCCGTGACCTAAAACCCGACACACTTTATGCCTATCGCGTGCAGGGTGCGGATGGCGCTTGGAGTGAGTGGATCCAGACACGAACCGCACCTGAATCGGGTCCAGTAAAATTTGTTTATTTCGGGGATGCTCAAAATGGCATTTTGTCCCACTGGTCGCGGGTGGTCCGAGCTGCGTTCGCGCGGGCGCCTGAAGCTCGTTTTTTATTGCATGCAGGAGATTTAGTGAATAGGGCCGCGCGAGATTATGAGTGGGCGGAATGGTTTAAAGCAGGCGGCTTTTTGCACAGTAGCGTGCCTGCGGTTGTGGTAGTCGGGAATCATGAAGTCCAGCCATACGGGGTGGGTGATCAACGCTCAGAGAGATTATTGAGCCATTTATGGCGGCCACAATTCACTTTACCGGTAGAAGAGAGCCTCCCAGAAAATTTGCATGAAACTGTCTATGACGTGCGATATAACGAAGACATTCATCTCTTTGTTCTCAATTCGCTATCAGCTGAAATCGAAACGCAAGCTGAATGGCTAGATAACAAATTGTCCGATAGTGATTCAAAGTGGCGCATCGTGACTATGCACTATCCTATCTTTTCATCTGCTCAGGGTAGGGATAGCGCCGATCGTCGTGATGCTCTGTTACCGATACTGAAAAAGCATAACGTCGACCTTGTGTTGCAGGGGCATGATCATACGTACGCTCGCGGTTCCATTGGTCAGACACCTGAGCGATTAGCGCTTGGTGAAGAAGGGGAGAACGTGCAAGTGATGCTAGTGAACTCGGTCTCTGGTGCGAAGATGTACGAATTCAGTCCTGACGGTTGGGATTCATATTCCGAGCATGGCGTCACACTTCAGCGGTTAGCTGAAAACACGCCTTTCTTTCAAGTTATCTCGGTCGATGGATCAAGGTTGATTTATGAGGCCTATACAGCTGACGATCAGCTTTACGACTACTTCGAGATGTTGAAAGGCGCAAACGGCTTCAAGTCTGTTAGTCGAGGTGAGCGTCAGACTATCAGCGAGAGACGATTTGCGACGACTGGAGAATTCGATAACGCACCCCCCCTCTAGAAAAGCACACGTATTCTAGAATAGACTGCGAACTCTAAAAATCACAACAGATAAAATCTGTTTATAAAAATGGAGGCTTGTAGTTAGTATGATTTCTCTAGCAGATAAAAGAGCAGGTTGCTTTCTCGCAGTTTTTCTTTTCTCAGCGAATATGATTTTCGCAGCCGAAGATACAGGCGTAACACGTTACGTCCGGTTTACCGATAACACTGGAACCCATAGCGGTATCCTTGAAGGGCAGTCTATCCGCGTTCTTGATGGAGACCCTATCTTTGAAGACGGAGTTAATCCTACCGGGCGGACGGTTGAGCTTCGTGATGTTGAACTTGAAATTCCGATGAACCCAGATCGGGTGCCGAACGTGATGGGAGTTGCTGGTAATTCCAACAACCCTAATGCAAATCCCGTTGAGGTTAACCATCCTCGGTGGTTCGGGAAAGCCAATACTTCATTGGCGAAAAACGGTTCGCCAGTTGAGGTTCCTTTCGCGGCGACAAATTTTAACTTCGAAGGCGAGCTCGGACTCATTATTGGACGCGAGGGTCGGCATATTCCTGAATCGGAAGCCATGGATTATTTGTTCGGGGTAACCGTGGGTAATGATTGGAGCGAAAATGACTGGTGTGGCGAAAGACGGGGAATCGAAGAGCCGACGCACGTTTTTTGCAAAGCCGGTGATACTTTTGCGACGCTGGGAGATGCCGTAGTGACCGGGCTGGATCTTAGCGATATTCAAATTACCGTCAGACTGGACGGTGTTGTTGCAGCTCAGGGCACCAGCGCGGACTTTCGTGACAACCCAGCTAGGTTGATTAGCAAGATAAGCCATTATGTTACGTTAAAGCGCGGTGACATCATCTTCACCGGCACCGTGGCACCTCCGCAGCTACCGGGCACGAGACGACAGCTTTGGCAGGATGACGTTGTTGAAGTGGAGATTGAAAATGTGGGCACCGTGAGTAATCAACTAGTTCGAGTTACTCGCGAGACTGTCTCAGGCCCTGAAATTTCTGCGGCCAGCGGCACCTATGTGAGATTTGAGCATGCGGGAGGTACTTCCTTTGGCATTCTAGATGGCGACGAAATAAGCGAGCTTGATGGGGACCCAATTGGAGGCAACGCATCAACTACCGGACAGACTTTTGATGCCTCTGATGTAGAACTTAGTTTGCCAATAAATCCAGCTAAGCCAGGCCGAAAAGTTTTGTCAGCGGCTGCAAATTACCAACCAATTGATGCGCCACCGCGGCAAGTACCTCACCCTAGATACCTGTTCAAGCGCTCTACCGCGCTTAGTGCTGACGGAGCCGATGTTGAGCGTCCCCCAGAAGTAGAAATGTTTATTCCGGAGGGCGAGTTGGTTCTGGTTATTGGACGCAGTGGCCGTCACATTCCAGTCAATGAAGCGAATGACTATATTTTTGGTGTTGCTGCTGGAAATGACTGGTCTGAACTTTCCTGGATCACCGCGGGCACAGGACCGAGGCCACTCAAATACGTGAGTAAAGCGACGGATACGTGGGCGGGCCTCGCGAGCCGAATTGTCAGAGGGATAGACTACAGCGATCTTCAAATCACCACGCGGGTGAATGGTGAGCTTCTTTCGCAAGGTCAATCATCAACTATGATAAACAATCCGGCGCGGCTCGTTAGCTACCTTTCACGATATATGACGCTCCAACCCGGCGACCTTATTTACACTGGCGCCATTTCACCAGAGCCTGGCATGCGCAGTAACCTTGCAGTTGGTGATGTGGTGCAGGTAGTCGTTGAGGAACTTGGGTCAATGGAGCAGGAAGTGGTAGCTATGCCAGCCTGGCCCTATTGATATCTCTGACAGTATTTTAGGAAAATTGTTTTGAGCGAGGAGTTAATTATGTTTCCGTTATTTGCAGAAAGAAAAACTTTTAGATGGGTCAGTCGTTGCCTAACCTTGGTAACGTTTTCGTTAATATTGCAATCCTGTGGTGGCGAGTCATCTCGCTCGGAGAGTCAAAATAGTGGGACAATCGAGCGTGTCGCACCAGAGTTTGATCTCTTAGTGCCAGCGGATGCAACTATCGAGAAGCTGGCCGGTGGTTTTGCTTTCACGGAGGGGCCGGTTTGGGATAGACGGAACAATGAGCTTTACTTTAGCGACTTGAGCAGCAATGCGATCCATACATGGAGTGATGCAGAGGGGTTACAAACATTTTTACAGCCGGTGTTTGATGGTGATGTTGAGCATGCCATGGTGGGTTCTAACGGACTTAATATAGATAGTGAAGGTAGGCTTTTATTGATGGAGCATGGCAATCGAGTCGTCTCCCGAATTGAGGCGAACGGGTCTCGTACCATCTTGGCTGATAACTTCAATGGTAGCCGCCTCAACAGCCCAAATGACTCAGTTTGGCATACAAATGGTTGGTTGTATTTTACAGACCCACCCTATGGTATGGCCGGGCTTGAGAATGATCCGATGAGGGAGCTCGACTTCAATGGAATTTATCGCTTGAATCCTGGGACAGGGGAGGTTCAATTACTTGAGCAAAGCCAATCCAGACCAAACGGGATTGCCTTGTCGGTTGATGAGCGAACTTTGTATGTTGCTAATTCCGACGAAAATAATAAGGTTTGGTACAGCTACGAGGTTGGCAATGACGGTCGGCTGTCTAATCAGCGCGTTTTCTTCGACGTGAATGACCAAGATGCTACGGGTGCTGCAGACGGTATGAAGGTGGATATCGACGGCAACATTTTTGCGACGGGACCCGGAGGGGTATGGGTTTTTGATCCGGGAGGCAACCATTTAGGCACTATAAAACCGGATGAAGTTCCTGCTAATGTGGGTTGGGGGGACGATGGCTCGACTCTTTATATGACAGCAAGGACAGGGCTATATAGGATCAGATTGTCGACTACGGGACTAGTGCCTTAAAGTATAATACGAACAAAGAATTTCTAGCCGAAAGCTAGGCTGTTGTTTCTTTTTATAATGTCCATTCTGCGCAGAACTGAGGATTGAAAACGCTCGGAGTGGACATTGTCTACCACGATATATTCCGCCTTAGCTGATTCCGGTGTCAGCACGAGTTTTATGAAACCTCTGTGTGTGCAGTCCGTCCAAACTACTTCTCGATTGTGCTCAGAGACAAGCCTATCAAAAGCTCTTGCGCCTTCCGGGCCATAGCTCTCAAAATCTCCCGGTGAGGTAATACCGGTCGTACCTAGTTCGACCCCCATCGCTTGATTTGAATCGTTAAAAAGCTCGTTCGCCCAAAAGGCATGACTATCCCCAGTTAGAACGATTAGGTCGGTAGCACCTGCATTACGGCAGAGTTCATAGAACCTTTCTCTTGCTGCTGGGTAGCCGTCCCAGGTATCCAAGTACAAAGGTAGGTCAAACTCACCAAGGCGCGAGAATTGAGAATGCGATTCAGGGGCAGGATTAAAACCACCCGTGATTTCTCCTTCAAGTCGATTTGCAACATCAGGCACATGGGTTCTAGCAATTGGAATTTGATTTCCAATTATGCGCCAAGTTTGAGACTGGTTAATGGACCTTTGCAAACTGTCGGTTAGAAAATTCTCCATCTCATTGGACAGCATATTTCGACTGGGGTCACCAAGCACCTCTCGAAGAAATTGATTTCGCCTCGCAGTATCATTGATGTTTTGCAGGTGCTCGGCGTAACTGACCTGCATACTTCTTCCTGTATGACGGGTTTCGAGAGTGACCATTGAGGCTAGGTCACCGAAAGAAAAGTTTCGCCATAGCTTTTCTTTATCGCGACCCGTAGGTTGTTCGCGAACAGGCATCCATTCAAAGAACGCCTGTAAAGAGGCATCACGTCGTGTTAACCAGCTCCCCTCACTGTCAGGCTGGTGGTTTGCGGCCCCGTTAATCCAGGGATTGTTGGCTGACTCATGATCATCCCAAGTTGGAATCAGTGGATGGGATGCGTGCATAAGCCGGGAAGCTCGATCCGACTTATATTGACCATGGCGCTCGCGATAATCTTCAAGGCTAACAATCTCATGAGTTGGGGAGTGCCTGCGGCCTATGACTGAGCCCTGATCGCTCCCCCAACCATCTGCGCCATATTCATAAATATAATCGCCAAGGTGCACAACAAACTCAATTTCCTCATCGCCAGCAATTTCTTCGTAGGCGTTAAAGTAACCGAACGGATAGTTGGAACAAGAGGCTATCGCTATACCTAAACGTTCAAGGGGCCCTTCGGGCAGGGTCCGGGTTCGGCCCGGCTCTGAAGTCACTTCATCGATCGTAAAGCGGTAGTAATAAACCTGCCCCGGATCAAGGTTGATAACTTCAATCTTAACTGTGTGATCTATGTCTTCGCTGGTAGTTGTTTCTCCCCTCTGCAGTATAGTGTTGAAGTCACTGTCGATGGCCAATTGCCAGCTAACAGTTACTGTGCCACTCGCAGTAACTCGTGTCCAAAGAACTACTCCATCGTGAGTAGGGTCTCCGCTTGCGATCCCATGGCTAAAAATTTGATTGCGCACTGGATCACCAAGAGCGGCTAAAACGCGGCCACACCAGCTTGAAAGCAGCGCTCCGGTTGCGGTCCCGGTCGTCAGTGCGGACTTGACAAACTTTCGTCTAGTAAAAGGAACTTTCATTAAACCCTCATAAGTTGGAATATATGATAGACGTATGCTTTGACAAAAAATATGGCAATGTACTTAAACGTTAAACTTTTTCGAGGCAAAAAGGAGAATAAAGATGGTTGTGATTACTGACTTAACCACAGTCTTCTGGACTATAGTTTTTGGGAATTTGGTTATGGTTGGGTTGATGCTCTTGGTGATTAGTTCGACGGCGAATCAAATTCTTGATGAAATCAGGGGCTTAAAACATCAAATAATTCAGGTCTATGAAACCGACGACTAATTAGATTAACCCGCTTTAGCTGCTGTCTCTTTCTTGTTGGTTGGCATCTATAGTATCTTCTAGGAATGAATAGGAAAGAAGATAAAAACATATTTAATAGCTACAACTTTGCGGTTGCTCTCGTTGCCTGCTCTGTTGGAGCCACTGCTGAAGTGCCGCGCATGAGCTGGGGTGCGCCAGATTTACAGGGTGTATGGACAGCCGCGACCGTCACTCCTCTGGAAAGGCCTCTATTACTTGAAGATAAGGCATTCTTAACGCAAGAAGAAAGACAGATAATTGAAAAGGAGCGCGAGGAGTTTCTTTTATCTCGGAGCTTAAACCCTGATCCGGGAACACCTGGTGGATATAACCGCTTTTGGTTAGATTCAGGCACAGTGACTCTGGATGATGGGCGGAGTTCTTTGATAGTGGACCCAGCCGATGGTCGCATTCCGTGGCGCCCAGAGAGTAAACAGTGGTCGGACGCACAATCGGCTCGCTACGGCATTGGCCCCTATAATAGCTACACGGATCTTGATACGGGTGAGCGTTGTATCACCGACGGCATCACAATGGTTGCACTTCAGCCTTACAATATGAACTATCAGATAGTCCAAACCGAAGACACCTTGGTCATTGCGCATGAGATGTATCACGAGTTTCGAGTTATTCCCCTCGATGATCGACCCTTTATTTCAAACAAGATAGGCCAATGGTTAGGAGATGCGAGAGCTCACTGGGAAGGCGATACTCTCGTAATCGAATCGAGAAACTTTGCTGATAAACTGGATTACTATTGGGCCTGGCCATGGCGGAGTGCGCGGGGAAGTCTTACCTTAATCGAGAGATTGACCAGGATCGATGACACGAATATGGGCTATGAGGTTACTGTTAGCGATCCCGAAATGTTTTCTCAGCCTTGGACTATATCCGCTCCAATGACGACTGATCAGGCTTATCGCGGTGTGACGGAAGGTCCACTCTTTGAGTTTGCATGCCATGAAGGTAACTACGCACTTCCCAATGTGCTGCGGGGCGCCCAAATGGAATCTTTAACTCAGTAATTGCGAACCTCGAGGAGAGAATCAACTATGACAACCAAACTTTGCGCGAGCTTTCTAAGTGCTTTAATTTTCCTCTGGACGTCCATTTCTTTTGCTGAAGAAAGGATCGAGAAAAACATCTTAGTAGGAATGGTTTCTGGGCTAGCTTTGGTTATGGATGTTCACTACCCAGAGAACCCAAATGGCTATGGCATTATTCATATTTCCGGCAGTGGTTGGAGTCGGTTTCTTTCCTACGACGCCCAACAACTCAGTGAGAGTCAAGTCGGTATTTTTGGTGCCCCATTAGTGGAGCAGGGGTATACGGTGTTTTCGTTAAACCATAGAGCTGTGCCAAGATTTCAATTTCCAGATCCATTAGTAGATGTGCAAAGGGCAGTCAGATTCGTTAGGCATAATGCTTCGGAATATGGCATTGATCCCAAGCGAATTGGGGCTGTCGGCGGTTCATCTGGAGGGCATTTAGTTAGCTTGCTGGCGGCGCTAGATGGCGAGGGAAATCTTGATGATCCAGATCCAATCAATCGTGAAAGCGCTAAAATACAGACGGCCGTTGCAAGAGCAGCGCCCTTTGACTTAGCAAAGATGGGCCACTCAGCAAACCTTTCTTTGCTTATGGGTGCGCGCTTGGTAAATGACCCAAATTCACAAGAGACGAAACGGTATGTGGATGCTTCCCCAATAACTTACATATCAAACGATGACCCTCCAATGCTGCTGATTCATGGAGATGAGGATCAGGTGGTACCTTATGAACAATCAGTAAGTTTCCTTTCAAAACTGGACGAATATGCGATACCCGCGAAACTGATTACTATTCCTGGCGCAGGACACGGGCCAACTTTTCCTGGTGCTAAAAATCCGCCAGATTTCATTGGAGCAATGGTTGCTTGGTTTGACAAATATCTAACTGATTGATTAGTCCCGTTGCAGCCGAATCATAAAAAAGGCAGGCAATGTTGTAGATTTCAAAAAGAACTTTTAAGGGATGTTTTCTCGTTATAAATCTAGTATTTTCTATTTATGAATACTGAGAAAGCCTGGGTAAGGCTCCGCAACTTTTTTTTATTACCTAACGCCATCTTAACTGCGCTTTTAAAGTTGGTTACCTTTATCAGAAGTTCTTCACGAATCAATAATGATGGATGGGACGACGATTGGTCATTTGTGGTTTTCCTATTAATTTTCGCTTCATTTATCTGTTTCAGTATTTATTTTTAGAAATAAACGCGCAACACAAAATGAAAATTGAAGTCGCACTTTCGAAGATTCAGTTGGTTTGAATTTATAAAAACTGGACTCTATTCTTGGTAGAGTTTTATCTGTTCGGGCTTCACAATTGTTGTGTTTTGATGAAGCGATTCTATAAGTCGTGCAATGTAGTTGAGCTTTTGGCTAACGAGTTCATTAATGATAAAAGGATAGGCATCATTAATGCCTATACTTCTTGTTAATTGGTTTAGGACAATTACGAGATCGTTCCAAACATCAAGGCTACCTATCAAGTTTTGGATCTCTGGCTTCATCGGGGTCAATCCGTGCGCGTGGGCTGTCTCGATCGTATCAAAAATCAACAGTAAGTGGTTCCAAGTTTCGGCCCAGTCCTCCAATGGGTGTGAACTCGCATATGCGGTGATAAAGTAATGACTCCAATTCGATGGCGGACCATCTTCATAGTATTGATTTAGGCTCTCTTGGTAGTTCTTGTCTGGATTGCCAAAAAGTTGTTCGAATTCGGAGCCCAATTCCATTTCTTTAAACAGCTTATCCCAAAAGAAGTGACCCGATTCATGACGAAAGTGCCCAAGGATGGTTCTTTGTCGTTCATTGAGAGCCGACCGTGCGCTAACTCTGGCAATGTCATCAGCCTCGAGAATGTCTATTGTAATTATACCGTCAGCATATCCAGTAACGACTTTTTCGGAAACAGCGTTAGAACCGGCCTCTATATTTTCCAGGAAGTCGAATAAAAGCCCGTTCTTAGAATCACTCCAACCATTACTTAACGGTATTTTTAATTCAAGTAGTGTGTAGAGTAATCTTTTTTTTGCGGCCTCTAAACGACACCACCGTTGGTGATTAATAGGCGGGGATACATCAATTATCTTTTGATCAGGAATTATTCGATTAAATCGACAGCCAAAGCAAAGCTCGTTTTCATCCTCCGCTGGTAAAAGCCAGTTGCAAGAGGAATGTTCAGAACCGTTTGCGCATAATTTAAACGATCGTGCAGACAGGTCTAAACTTTGATATCTCGCTTTGCCACGGGGTTCTATTGGAATGATATTTAATGTCTTATGATCAAAACCCAGAGCCACCCCACAGTTCTGACAAAATCTGTTGTCGAAAAAAACCTCTGACCCACACTTGCAGTAAAACCTATTCATGTTTGTCTCGGTAAAAATAAAGTTTTGGTGGCTTCTTCAGTAAATTTTCGCGAGAAGTTGTACAATCTTGCGATACTTTGCTGAGACTTTTTAGATCTCATCTTACTTGCGTTAAAGTTGCCGACGCTTCTGATTGCAGAGTCAACAACTCTCAATAGTCCTTTGTTATTTTTTAAATCTAAAATTGCTGAGCGGATACTTTTAAGGCAAAAAATAGTCGAACGAGGAAGTGTTTCCTCAGACACTACAAAATTTATTGCGGATTGGGCATCGACCATCGGACCTACAGATCTTCGATACATTCCGAGAGTTGACAATGAGCGCAGCATCCCGGCCCAAATCAATGTATCAAACGCATTGTCTCTATTAGCACTGCCCGAGGTGGCATAGGATAGTGTGTCTATTGTTCTTACATTCAGGTCAATCCGTTCTAAGAGGTGTCCTACCTTGGAAAAACGATAAACATGGTCTCGACACTGGTTAGTTATCATCAGGCCGTTCACCATTTGACACCTCCCAACGACTTCGTCCAGGAACAAGTAACGGTTCTTTCGGGATACAGATCTATCTGAAAATTCATTCACGTAAATTTGCAATTCATTTATTGTTTCCCAGACCTCTTCCGTTAGCACGGTTCTGGTAATTCTGGCATTTTCTTGAGCTTTCTTTACTGAATATTTTAGGCTCGAGTTGTTATTGATGCGAGCGATCAAGAATTGCATGACCGAATACTCAGTCAGGTAAAGTTCACGTGATCTAAATGTATCTTCGACACCAAATATGTTGAGTAACGTGCTCCACTCCAGCTCTGCGCCCCGTGGCAAGTCCATGATTAATTGGGAGTATGCATTTACCATGCGCGCCATGCTCTCTGAGCGTTCAAGGTATCTGGACATCCAAAATATCCTTCCAGCCACTTGTGCCAACATAACTAAGTACCCTCGTCGACTATCCAGGTGTCTTTACTTCCGCCACCCTGTGAAGAGTTGACGACGAGAGATCCTTCTTTTAAGGCAACCCTGGTAAGACCACCAGGAGTGACCCAGCTCTTAGACCCGGTTAATATGAAAGGACGCAAGTCTAGGTGCCTTGGCTTAATTTGCTGATCGATGTAAGTGGGGGAAGTTGATAATTTAAGTGTAGGTTGCGCAATGTATTTTCGGGGAGACTTGCTGATGAGGCGCTTGAATTTGGCTCTCTCGGTAGTCGTTGAATTAGGGCCAATCAATAGCCCCTTCCCGCCCGCACCATCAGTTGGTTTCACTACTAAATTTTTTATATTTCTTTTTACCACTTTTAATTCATTTGGATCAGAGCATTTATATGTTGGCACGGAGGGTAGTAATGGTTCTTCTTTGAAATAATACTTTATAATTTCAGGCACAAATGAATAAATTAACTTATCATCCGCAACACCACTGCCGGGACTGTTGGCTATAGAGATTTTTTTCGCTTTCCAGGACCTCATTAAACCAGGCACTCCAATCATGGAGTCTTCCCTAAAAACTTCTGGATCTAAATATTCATCGTCGATTCGGCGATAGATCACATCAATCTTTATCGAACCATCAACGGTATGCATGTAAACATAGTTATCCTTGTCTACAAATAGGTCGCTACCTTCTACAAGCTCAACGCCCATACTTTGTGCTAAGAAAGCGTGCTCAAAATACGCGGAGTTGTGAATTCCTGGCGTCAAGAGAACAATAACGGGACGCCTGATTTTTCTGGGTGATAGGGACGCTAGCATCTGATAGAGTTTTAAGGGGTAGTCATCGACAGGAACGATACTGTAGTTCCTAAATAGCTCTGGCAATATTCGTTTTGTTACGTCTCTATTCTCCAGCATATATGCAACGCCAGAGGGAACTCTTAAATTATCTTCTAGCACTAAGAACCTTCCAGTTTCGTCGCGCACTAAATCGGTGCCACAAATATTGGCCCATGCTTTATAGGGTGGCGTAAATCCTGAGCAAGCTGTTTTAAAATTAGGTGAATCTAAAACTACGTTAGTTGGGACTATTCCATCACGAAGAATATTTTGAGAGTTATAAATGTCATCGATAAATAGGTTTAGCGCTTTTGTTCTTTGCTTGAGCCCGAGCGCCACTTCGTTCCACATTTGTGATCCGATTGTTCTCGGTATAATGTCGAAGGGCCAGGGTCGCTCTTTATCCTCGCCCTTACTGGATAGAGAAAAAGAGACGCCCATATCTCGGATTGCTAGCCTTGCGGCGTTAGCTCGTTGCTCCATCTCTTCGCTAGATATGCCTTTAAAATATTTAACTAGCGCTCGAGCAGCTATCCTGGGATTAGAATTACTTGTCAATAATTCGTCAAAAAAATCTCTAGGAGCGTATTTTATCCATTGTTCTTTCATCACCTAACCTCACCCTAATTCCGACGCAATACTCATGCCAAGGACGATATTGATAGGTGTAATGAGCGATGGAAGTTCAAGTAGGCAAGGAAGCGAATGTTAGCGAGGCTTTGTGAACGAAATAAATCAATAAACTACTGATAAATATTGATTTATTGTTATTTTTTTCAGTTGTTTGGTGGAGGCGGGGAGAGTTGAACTCCCGTCCGTCAGTTCGCGGCCTAAAGATCTACATGTTTAGCGTCGTCTATTTTATTAACCCTTCTCGACCCGACGGGCAGGGTGAATTAGGGCGAGCCTGAAAAATTTGACTAATCAAGTCCAGACACCTTGATTAGCGGTCCCGTTCTATATGACGATTGCAATCACTGGTTTACGGGCATCCCCGTGGCAATCGCTAGCCAGCTATATTAAGCAGCTAGAGCGTAGTTGTCGTCGTTGGCAACTATATAATTGCAGTAATTTTTTAACGAGAGTCACTACCCTCTCGACATGCACTCAAGGTGTTGATACCGGCGTCGAATCCGAATCGCCCCCTTTAACATTTTTGATTCTAACACAGATAAGGCCAGCGGCATGAGGTATTTACTAATCATCTAGTCATGGATGCCGCGTAGAATATGATCTTTATTATTTTTAGAACGAGCTAGATAAAAAAGCATAGCCGTTTGTTACAGCTGTCGTTTTTCCCAGACCTCGATGTCTTTGTCTATAGCGACTCGTAGGGCGGCCAACAAAGGCTCTCTCAATCTGAGCTTACTTCCTTTGTGTGCTTCTAAATCTAATTTAAGAAATTCCTCTGCCTTCGCAATGGCGGCACTGAGAACTTGGTCAGGTTCGGCTATTTCGTCCACAAATCCAGCTTCTAAGGCTTCTTCTATCTCAAAAAAGTGAGCCAGACCTACCGCCTTGCTTCTATGTTTATTAATAATACGTTGTTTTATTACTTCGATTGCAAAATAGGGGACAGTCAAGCCGATTGCTACCTCGTTGGCCGCAAACTTTGAATTACCGGTGGCGCCTATTCGATAATCGCAACACAACAGTAAAAATGTTCCCATTGCCACAGCGTGTCCGCTGCACGCGGCAATTATTGGCTTGGGATAGCTTAACATGCGGTACGAAAGCTCAGCACCGAGGGTTAACATCTCCAATATTTGTGCATTGTCGCCGCTTTTAAACACCCCGAGATCAAAACCACCGGATAGTATATTTTCCCTTCCTGACAGTATGACTACTCCGCCAGCATTTTCAGCCTCATCAAGGGCATTATTTAACCCTTTAAGCATTTCTACTGACATGGCGTTCGCTTTCCCGTCATCCATGGAGATGAAGGAAATTTGATTTTCGGTCTTAAAATTAACAGGGTTACTCATAGGGCTCTCTTAATAATTGATCGGTTTGATTATCTGTTCGCTTGTCTCACTATACGCTGCTTGTCGATATTCCATTCTCGGTCTTTTACTGTAGCGCGTTTATCGTGCGATTGCTTTCCTTTCGCGAGGGCAATTTGACACTTAATTAGGTGATTCTTCCAATACATTTTCGTGCAGACACATGTGTGCCCTTTTTGCTGAGTAGCGGAAAACAACTTTGCGAGCTCTTTTTTATGCAGCAATAATTTCTTTGTGCGAGCTGGGTCGGCAATTGTATGAGTGTTGGTGGTATTGAGAGGCGAAACGTTACACCCTAGCAGGAAGGCCTCCCCGTCTTTTATGATCACGTAGCTATCTACTAGCTGGACTTTCTTTAATCGCAGGCTTTTTACCTCCCAACCTTGGAGTGCAATACCAGATTCAAATGTATCTTCGACGAAGTAGTCGTGACGCGCTTTCTTGTTAACGACAATCGTTGTATCTGGTGCCTTTGGTTTTCGCTTTACATTCTTTGATTTAGCCATGGTGAATGATTATAGCTCGTAAGTTACTTTGAATCGTCTTAGTTTGACAATTTCATCTCGTCTCCAATGACATTCAATAAATTGACAGCGTTGTGCGTTAATGGGGCCGCTGATAGAATCAGCGGGGTCCAAGCGAGGGTAGAGTGCTAATTAATTGAAAAAAATGGAGTTTCCGGTGACTGAGGCCAGAGGTCAGTTTAGTTCGAAGTTGGGTTTTATCCTAGCCGCAGCCGGCTCGGCGGTAGGGCTGGGCAATGTTGTTGCATTCCCGGTGATGGCTTCAAAGAACGGTGGTGCAGCATTTCTAATTATCTACCTTTTTTTCATCGCTTTTATTTGTTATCCGGTAATGATGGCTGAAATTGCGATGGGTCGTCAGACAAGTCGCAATCCTGTGGGAGCTTTCTCACAACTTTCGAATGGACATCGCGGATGGCGTCTCGCAGGTGCTCTCGCAATAGTTACCCCGTTTATGATTGCGGTTTTCTATACCGTGATTACTGTTTGGTTGGTGGTATACATTAAGGAAATCGCTATTGGTCGACTGGATGTATTGTCGAACCAAAGTACGTTTGGAGAGGTAGTCGCAAGACCAAGCCTCTTCGGCTACCTATTTGGGTTGCTCTGTTTAATCTTTTTGATTTTACTGGGTGGAGTCAAAGGAGGCATCGAACGCCTGGCGCGCATTCTCATGCC
>Ga0209036_1000620_pt1 | contig 15539 bp, 15 predicted proteins | sample MarorgKNORR_S2LV_3_FD_188222 | JGI IMG/M metagenome (GOLD analysis project Ga0209036, IMG submission 188222) | Marine microbial communities from the Southern Atlantic Ocean, analyzing organic carbon cycling - DCM_A/KNORR_S2/LV (SPAdes) (version 2) | ecosystem: Environmental > Aquatic > Marine >... | reverse complement strand
CCATCAGAAATAAGGTCTAAGGGCTACAAATGGCATATTTCTCTGTACTTGTTGATGTACCTGTACAAACTAGTCATCGATTTACACAATGAGCCAATCAAGTCTAGAGTGGGGGGATACACTCACTGGATACACTCGATAGAGGGGGATTTCTCTCTGTGGGCGCAGGACCTATTCAGGAACGATCTACTAACCGACGTCCTGTCATTCCATTACCTATTCGTCTATCTGTTCATAATCTGGTTCGTTCCGATTTACTTCATCCTCGTCAAGGACCATGTAATGGCTGACAAGGCTGCACTGAATTACTTCGTAGTGTACGTCCTTGCAGTACCGCTGTACCTCTTCTTCAATGTGGAAGTCACTAGTTCGTTCATTCCCGGGATGGATGCCTTGCTGTATCACGACTCTTGGTATATGGAGTTCTTCACCAACAACGACCCCCTGGACAATGGTTTCCCCAGTCTCCATTTCGGACTCCCTGTCGGCTTTCTCATACTCAATAGACTCCATTGCAGAGATCTGGGAATTTCGATCAGAGAATGGAGGCACCGTGAGTTAGATATGTTCGTCATGGCCAATGTCGTAATCTATTTCTTCAGTATCCAGTACCTTGGGGTTCATTGGGTAGTAGATATCATTCCAGGCCTCGTTCTGGCAGTCATATGCGCTACATTCTGCAATAACTGGCAACCAAAGCTAAGGGGCGGGCAAGAGAGGGGATGGAGATCTATACTTCCTTCCCGAAAGGGGGCCACAATCGCTTCTGTCTTCACAATACTTTGTGCATCAGCCATGGTTTCAGTAATTGTTGATGGCAGCGGTTCTGAGGAGCAGAATCCTAACTTCAGGTTCGGCCAAGGTGATGTAGTCATTGACACAGTAGAGGTCCACAGTCTGAGCCATCCGGTGATTGTAGAGGTAATCAATGTCGGCGAATACCCGGTGTATGTCGCAATAGTGGACCGTGATCACGTCATACCCCATGTCGACAGGGGGGATGTCGATTGGTCGGGAATAGTAGCAGGCTCAGCCCTGAACCCCGACTTCAGTGCCGAGACTCTCGCCCCGGGAGAGTCATGGACAACCGAGGTCTCGACCTCATCACTCTCGGATGTCCATCTGGTACTGGCCAAACTCACGGGAATGGAGAAAGGAGAAGGAGAGTTGAGAATCACGATGGAGTACTTCGATGACGAACTGTTGTGGTCAGCTGTACTGGTGTCCCTCCCGGCATTTTTCATAACAGGGCTTGTGGTCGTAATGGCCACTAGGGACTTAGACTACGTTGTAGGCGAAGATACCGCCCATGTAGACTCCTGAAGCGGCGCCCAGGCCTATCCAGAAACCTATTCTGAACGCCGGATAGCTTTTCCTCCATACGAAGATCGACTCTCTCACCCAGACAAGTATCACCGGGACAAACCACACGAAAAATAGCAACTGCCCGATCAGAGAAACCAGTAAGGACACCAGAGACCCTGAAAACATCTCAAGCTTGGACTCGATGCTGCTTTGGAGTAGGCATATCGCCATACAGGCCATTGCTGCCATCGCGAACGGAGCGAACAGTGAGAACTTCGATTCAGTGGTGAGATATTGGGACTCCAACAAGTACGGAACGCAACCAGCCACGAAACCCATCATACTGGGCATCGCTACTGGCCAGAGAGGCGGTTGTTCCCACTTCACATGCCTCCGTTACATCACACACCAATGAAGTCTGGTATTTCTCCGAAAGGTTTTCTTTAGATTTCTGCCTCTCAACTAACATGCCCAAGGGGGAAATTGTACTGGGGTGCCTCGCCCCACACCCGCCACATGTCGTATACGCAGAGAACCCAGATCAGAATGAGCCAGTTTCGGAGGGAGGATGGGAGACTCTAAGATGGGGCTATAACAGACTAGCCAGGAAGCTCAAGACCATAGATTACGACGCCCTCGTCATATTCACTCCCCACTGGCAGACCTACATCGGAACCCACTTCCTCGGTCTACCTGAGTTCAAGTCCAAGTCAGTGGATCCAGTCTTCCCGAATATCTTCAGGTACAACTACGACATCAAAGTAGACGTGGAGCTTTCTGAGATTATGCGCGAGAAGGCCTCAGAGCACGGAATAATCACCAAGATGATGCGGAATCAAGACTTCAGAGTTGACTATGGCACTATCACATCCTGCCACATGCTGAACCCAGATTGGGACAAGCCAATAGTCACAATCAGTAGTAACCGAAACGCCCACTACTATTCTGCTGAGGTGATGAACGAGCAAGCAGCAGCACTCGGTAGGGCATGCGCAGAGGCAATCGAGGAGAGTGGCAAGAAGGTAGTTCTAATCAGTAGTCACAGCCTTTCACACAGACACTTCGTCACGGAATCGCCATTGCCAGAGGACATGAGTCGAGAGCACATATACAACCACAGCCAGTATGTCTGGGACATGAAGCTAGTGGACCTGATGAGAGAGGGGAAGATGAGGGAGCTCATTGATATCCTCCCTGAGTTCACTGAGCAGACAATCGCTGAGACCGAGGCAGGTGGCCTAACGTGGATGATGTCGGCTATGGGATTCCCACAGTACTCAGCAGAGATATACGGCTACCAGTCAGTGATCGGGACAGGAAACCTAGTTGCGGCTTGGGACCCTAACGCCGTGACCCGTGAGATTGTACTCTGAGGTGATTATTTGGAAGACGCTGACATTCTGTTTGGAATCTACTGCCCGCCCCATCCCCAACCACTCCTCTCGCCTGAGGCCAGTGAAGGATATGCCAAGCTGAGGCAGGCATATGACACATGTAGGGAGAGGATTGAGAATAGCGATGCCGATTTGATAATCGTGTACTCCACCACGTGGCCAAGCATAATTGGACATCAGATTCAAGCTCACCCCGAGCCCGAGTGGGTGCATGTGGACGACGACTTCCACTATCTGGGAAGCATGCCTTACAAGTTCAAGATGGATGTCGACTTTGCGGAGTGCCTAAGGGACTCCGCTAAGGAAAGAGGGCTCCATTCCAGGACCATCGCATACGAGGGGTTCCCAATAGACACGGGTTCAGTCGTAGCATTGAAGCTACTGAACCCTGATAACAGAATACCCGCCTGCATAGTCTCCAGCAACATGTACGCAAACAGGGCTGAGACGATAGTTCTAGGCAAGTCAATCAGGGACGCGCTGGCTAAGCAGGGGAAGAAGGCTATCGCAGTGGTGGTGTCAAGCCTGTCCAACAGGATGTTTACCGAGCATATCGATCCGACCGAAGACAGGATCCACAGTCCCAAGGACGATGAGTGGAACCGCAAGATTCTGGAGTTCTTCGCTGATGGCAGACTTGAGGACCTGAGCCAGCTCTCCAGGGAGATTCATGGTCAGATAAGGGTCCAGAAGGTCGTCGCATACAAGCCAGCTTGGTGGATGGCGGCTACTATGGGGCAGCATAACAACTACCAGGGAGAGGTGCTCGCTTACGAGGCACTCCATGGATCGGGTGGGGCAGTGGTAACACTGACCCCCTCCTCCGGCTCATTCGGAGATAAGGAATTCGACGAGGACGACGTCGAGTACTATCACGGCGACAGGGACGTCTTGGACAAGGGGATGCTGTGATGAGCTCGGGAGAACCGGACGAAGAACAGGAGGGCTCAGCTTTCACTCACAGATTGGAGATGCTAAAGGAACTAGTTGAGGCCCCGGACGAGGCCATAGAGGCCCTATACAACTCATACGGCAAGTCGATGTTCACGAACGCAGGAGGGGCTGTCGGCGCTGCCGCGGGTGTGGCTGTCGGAGGTCCCGTCGGTGGAATAGTGGGAGGAGTAGTGGGAAAGAAAACGGCAGGAAAGATGACCAGTCAAGACGGTCCCTTCACTGCCGAGACAGGACCCTCCGCAATGGGCGCTTACCCTCACCTCAGGAGAGTCGGTAACCTAGTATTCGTCAGTGGCATGGGGCCAAGGTCCCCGGAGACCAACGAGATCCCTGGTGGGCCAGTGAGGGACGACTTAGGAAACCCCCTGGACTATGACATCACCGCGCAGGCTCACTCCGTGATCAACAACATCAGGGTGATACTGGAAGAGTACGGAGCGGGTCTGGAGAATGTTGTCGATGTTCTTGTATTCCTAATTGACATGGACAGGGACTTCAAGGCCTACAATGAGGTATATGCCGAGCACTTTGGCGAAATAATGCCCGCTAGGACCACCGTCTCGATAAACGCCCTCCCATCTCCGATTGCGATAGAGATGAAGGTAATCGCGAAGGTGTGATAAGCCCATAATTTGAAGCCCAAGCAAGTTTTTATCCATTTATGGGCAAGCGAAATTGTGCAGTTGAGGGTTGCAATGCGCTCGAGTTCAGATCCAATGGAATCTGCAATAGGCACATGCGCGACGAGATGGCAATTCGTGAGATCGATTTGGAGGGACTCCGAGCGGCTGCTCAAGAAGAGGCGGACGAATCCGAACATGCTCTAGGGCAAATGGCCAATGACGAACCAAAGGGAGAAGAATTCGAGTGCCCGAAAGGGTGTGGAAAGATGTCTTACCAAGATGAACAAGTCGGCATCTCAGGTCTCGGATTAGCGTCTTTCATCGGCATTCCTGTACTAGCAGGAATTTACTTCATATGGTCCTTCATGGTATATGACTGGTCAAATACCGCTCTCGCAACTAATGGCTCTCCGCCTCATCCAAGCATAGGAATCCTAGCTCTCTTTGGAATTGCTTGGTTTGGTTTAGCTGCATCATCATTTGGTTTAATCAAGTCGAAAACCCATGTTTGTAATTCCTGCAATGGCAGGATGTTCGAAGAAAAGGCAATGGCGTACATATTCGATAAAGAATCCTTATCCAAACTCAACTCATTGATTGACAGCATGGCTCCGCATACTAGCGATCTAAAGTGCCCAATATGCGATGAGAAAATGGGAAGATTCTCCGTACCGTACACTCCGCCTGATGATTTCGAGGGCCATGGAAGGACAAGACGAAGGGTGCCCGACTCAGCAGAGGGACTGGTAGCTGGACTGGCAATTGCCGTCGTTGTCACCGCAGTGAAGGCAATGGTGCCAAATGCCGAAGAAACGATTGATCTGGACGCATGCAGGGAATGCAGAGTGGTTTGGTTCGACGCCTCAGAGAGAGGTGAGCTTGAAGATGGTATGATTAACTGATCAAACAGAGGTTTCCAGGCTCTCGATATCCAAAGATGTACACCAGTTGGGGGCTACCACCGGATTGCATCGACTCGGATTCCCTTCAGGGATATTAATCCAGTATTCCACTCCATCGACTGGTTCAGGGTAGTCGGTCGCGATGGTGTGGGCACCCGAAGCAAGTGCCGCCTCGAACCGAGTTGTGTCATTGTTATCTGGCTCGACCCCACCGCTATCGGCTCTCGTTCTGACGATGAATCCCTCCTCTACAAGTCTGGCAATCTCCCCTCCATCCCCTATTGGGTCAGTGAGAGAGAAGACCGCCTCCTCACCTGGGTATTGTCCTTGAGAGGTGAACATAGGGAACATCCTCGCTCCGACCAAACCGGGGTATTCTTCCAAGTAAAGGTCCCTCATTCCTCCGGTGGCCAGTAGAACGAACATTACCTTGCCCCGACTCTCTTCGAGTAGTGGCCATCCGTCATTCAAAATCGCATCAGTAAGGTTGGACCGCTCCCCTCTGACCTCATCGGGAGTGATTGATAGATTGAGGGGCCAGAACTCAGATATCTCGGATTCTATTTCCTGCAGAATTCCAGTTAGCTCTACTGTTGTGGTGATTTCGGCAGCCTGCTCAGGCCAGTCCTTTGGCTCCACCCATATCATAATTGGATGATGCTGGCTATTTTCAAGTGACCATTCCAGTAAGACTTCCAAGCAACTTTGGAAGGTAGGGCAAGTAGTCCCAGAGTCGTACTGGTTGTGATACACTCTCAGACCATCCCTCACGTCCCACCATACATCAATCTCGAACTGCCTGACGCCTTGGTCGGACGCTTGGATGTCGAGATCATCATGAGTGTACATGTATTCTCTGGTAGGTGAGAAAATTGGCTCCACGTGATACGAGTTGTGAGTCCCCTCCATTTGTATGTGGTTTATGCGAAGGGGCTCCTGTTCTGGTGAATCCTCGAATATTGATGGAATGGCATTAGTACCCAGGCATCCGCTCAATACGGGGGAAATAACGAGGATTGTCGTGAGAATGGCCACCGACCTCATCGTTAGGCCAGATGGGCCACAGAAAAAGAATGATTCGGACGAACTACTGTTGGTTGCCACTGGGGCCGCGTACCATCCCATCAGCCAACTCTTCGCTGGAGGCCTTCCTGACACTAATGACCTCGACACTGAACTTTAGTGTCTTTCCGGCCATCTGATGATTGAAGTCTACGGTTACCGAGTCTCCCTCGATAGAGACGATGGTGAATTGGATCGGCCCCTGGTGACTCTGAGCTCCAAGCATCATCCCCTCTTCAATCTCCATTTCCTCTGGAAACTGGTCTCTTGGAATCTGCTGTACTGCTCCCTCATCTCTGTCTCCGTAGGCTCTGTCTGGAGTCAAGGTGAAATCCCTCCTCTCCCCAACAGCGGCCCCTAGCATCTCCTGTTCGAAGCCCGGTATCATCTGCCCATGGCCCACCAGGTAGGTAAGTGGCTCTCTGCCTTCGCTAGAGTCGAAGACTTCGCCGTCTGGGAAGGTACCTGTGTAGTGGACAGATGCTACTGTATCCTGCTCAATCTTGTCGGTCATGTGGTTGGCCACCACGCCTCACTTCTAAATTGTGGGTACAATCGAGTAGATTCAGTTGCACCCGCATCCAGGACCACAGCCGTCAACGTCCTTCTGGGCCGGCTCAGTGATATCAACTACCTCGACACTGAAATTAATCGTCATTCCAGCCATCTGGTGATTGAAGTCAACAGTGACCATATCATCATCTACGGATGCTACGGAGAACTGCACGGGACCCTGGTCGCTCTGCGCTCCAAGTACCATTCCCACCTCAATTGCCATCCCCTCGGGAAACTGCTCTCTAGGAACTTGCTGAATGGCCGCCTCAGTCCTCTCCCCGTAGGCCCTGTCGGGCGTCAGAGTGAACTGCCTCTTCTCTCCAACCTCGGCCCCTAGCATCTCCTGCTCGAAACCCGTGATCATCTGCCCATGGCCCACAAGGAATGTAAGAGGATCCTTTCCTTCGCTAGAGTCGAAAATCTTCCCATCATCGAATGTACCGGTGTAGTGGACGGAAACTATGCTATTCTGCTCAATCTTGCTGGCCATGTTCAATTCTCATATGCCCTCGCTTCTAAATGTGAGGGTCCGCAGTGTACGTTTCCTAGTCGAACCTATTGTGGCAACGTTCAACAAACATCGTCCTCTCCAGTGTGTATGGCGAACCGAAGTCCAAGGGACCTGATAGACTTCGCCTACAGGCCAATCGAAGGCCTGTCCGACACCCTGGAAAGGAAGCTAGGGATGTTCTCAGTGGTGATAATTTCACTATCCGCCATGCTGGGAACGGGTCTTTTCGTTCTACCTGCCTTGGTTATGGTCGATATGGGGGGCGGGACCGTCCCAGTATCCGGAATATGGCTGGCATACCTGCTTGCCGCACTGGCCATCCTGCCGGCGGCGGTCTCCAAGGGAGAGCTGTCAACTGCGATGCCATCATCTGGGGGTTCTTACGTGTACATCGAGAGAACTTTCGGGCCACTGGTCGGGACTATCGCAGGTGTCGGCCTTTGGGGTGCCTCGATGCTGAAGACAGTCGTCGCACTTGTAGGATTCAAGGCATATCTATGGGCCCTGGAGGAGCTTCTTGGCATAACTATCGACATCGAGATAGCAGCCCTCATTCTACTAGCGCTTATCACGATCATCAATATACTGGGCGTGAATAGAATCAAGAAGATTCAGACTCCCATTGTGGCTTTGATGGTTGTTTTCATCGCAATTCTGTGCATCTGGTCAATATTCACCCTCCCAATGAACTGGGACGCTGCCTTCGGAGACGGGGCTTACGGCACTGGATGGGAGGATGTTGCCCACGCCGCTGCATTCGTCTTCGTAGCATATGCTGGAGTGACAAAGATAGCCGCAGTAGGGGGGGAGATAAAGGATCCAAGCAGGAACATCCCGTATGGTATGGTCCTCTCGCTGGTAATTGCCTGCGCTCTTTACGTCATGGTAACGATAGTGATGGTATCGGCAGTGGATCCTTCGGGATACCTTGACCCCGACACAGGCAAGGCAAGGGAAGACCCGGTATACGTATTCGCAGACATGGTAGGGGGGTCGACAGTGGGTACCGTCTCAGCGGTTTTCGCCGTCACAGTGCTAACTTCCCTCGCTCTGGCTTCTCTGATGGCCACCTCTAGGTTCCCCTTCGCCATGGCAAGGGACAACCTCCTCCCCGAGTCACTGGAGAAGGTGCACCCTCGCTACCAGACCCCACACCTTGCCATTGTAGGTACTAGCGTGGCGATGGCCCTAGCTATCACGCTACTGCCAGTCGAGGAGATAGCGAAGCTAGCATCAGGGTTCAAGATCATGATTTTCATGACCATCAATGCCTCGGTGATAGTCCTGAGGAGGGCCTCTGAAACACACTCTTGGTACCGCCCAGAGTGGAAGTCCCCGATGTATCCCTTTATCCAGATTTTCGGAATACTAAGTGGGGCACTGCTCCTCTATGTGATGGGAATGACCGCTGTCATCGGCGGTCTGGCATGCGGTACGGTCGGGGCTATGGTCTACTTCCTGTACGGGAAGAGCAGAGTCCATCCGATGCTGACACCTTGGAGAACAGTTAGTACCGAGCTCACCAACTCCGCTCAGGCAGAGCGCGAGAAGAGGTGGCTGGTTTTCCACAACGTCGCTGGCACCAAGGAGAGGTACTCCGAGCAGATGACCGAGGGTGAGTTCGTCCACGCAATGAGCATCATTGATCCAAACTTGGACAGGTCCAGTGTCAGGAACTTGTTCCATGAGATAGATTTGGACGGGAACGGAATCATAGACCTAGACGAGTTCCTGCTGGGCATCGATGAAGACAATCTATTCGGGGACATTTCCGAGTCCGAGTGATTTCCGCTCAGGCGTGCAATTGAAGACTTGAACTCCTCTCGGCCAAACCCGGGTGAGTCAATGGCGATAGCTGGTCGTGCAAAGAAAGTCACTACTCACACCCTGCAAGAGATGAAGAGAGCAGGCGAGAATATCACCATGCTGACATCCTACGACTACTCACTGGCAAGGCTAGTCGATGGCGCTGGCATCGATGTGATATTAGTCGGCGACTCTGCATCCAACGTCATGGCTGGAAACGATACAACGGTACCGATTACACTGGAGCACATGATCTACCACGCCCAGTGCGTCGTAAATGGAGTGGATAGGGCACTGGTAGTCGTCGATATGCCATTCGGCACTTACCAGGGCGATACGAAGCTGGCACTGAAGAGTGCTATCCGGGTAATGAAGGAGTCCGCTGGGCACGCGGTAAAGTTGGAAGGAGGAGTCGAGATAACCGACTCAATCAGGAGAATACTGACTGCAGGGATACCCGTAATGGGCCACTTGGGACTGACTCCCCAGTCGATTTACAAGTTCGGGACCTATGGTGTCCGAGCCAAGGGGGGGGAAGAGGCAGAGAGGCTGATATCGGACGCACTGGAGCTCCAAGAGGCAGGGTGCTTCGCCATAGTCTTGGAGAAGATACCTGCCGATCTGGCCAAGATGGTTAGCGACAGACTAGATATTCCGACGATTGGCATCGGTGCGGGTCCTCACTGCGACGGCCAGGTCCTAGTCCTGCATGACATGCTTGGAATCACCAAAGACTTCTCCCCACGTTTTCTCAGAAGGTATGCTGATCTGGGTGACGCAGTGGATAACGCAGTCAAGCAGTACATCACTGATGTTAGAAGCGGGGACTTCCCCAACGATGAGGAGAGCTACTAGCTCCTCCCCCAACCTTCAAGGACGCCCGCCCGGTAGTCAGACCTGAATGAGCGAGCTATGGGTTGAGAGACACCGCCCTCGAACAGTCTCTGACATAAAGGGACAGAAACAGGTGGTTGACCGCCTCAAGGCATATGCTGTGAAACGCTCATTCCCGCACCTGATGTTCGCCGGACCACCGGGAACTGGCAAGACCACCGCTGCAATCGCCCTCGCAAGGGACGTCTTCGGGGACGACTACAGGAGGAACCTACTGGAGATGAATGCCAGCGATGAGAGGAAGCTGGAGTCAATCAGGACCAAGGTCAAGCAGTTCGCTAGGACGGCCCCAGTCCCGGGTACCTCGTTCAAGGTCATCTTTCTGGACGAGGCTGATGCCCTTACTCCAGATGCCCAGGGGGCACTCAGGAGAATCATGGAGCAGAACGCACAGACCTGCAGGTTCATCCTATCCTGCAACTACTCATCCAAGATAATCGAGCCAATACAGTCCCGTTGCGCCGTCTTCAGGTTCAGGCCTCTTGCAGATGACCAGGTCAGGTCCATGGTCGTCTCAGTCGCTGATGGAGAGGAAATCAAGCTTGACGCCGATGCCGCAGATGCAATAGTTCACGTCAGCCTAGGCGACCTCAGGAAGGCAATAACCTCGTTGCAGGTCGCTGCCTCCATGGACGAGCACGTCACTAGAGAGATAGTCTACGAGACCACTGCCACCGCTCCACCAGAGGAGCTACACAGGTTCTTCCTAGCGTGCAGGGAGGATGGGTTCCAACCAGCAAGAAGGAGACTCAGGGAGCTCCTGGACCGCTTCGGCCTCGCAGGAACGGATCTCATCAACCAGCTCCACAGGGGCCTCGGTGACGTCCCCTTCCTCTCGGAGAGCCAGAAGCTTGCTGTGACCGAGACAATGGCTGAGGCTGACTACCGCATGGTGGAGGGCGGTGGAGAGACACTCCAGCTGGACGCCATGACGGCCAGGCTCTGCACCTTGCTATCCCCTGACTTGCAGAGATAGAACTAGTCTGTAACTATCATAAAAGACGCAGCGGGAATGATTCTCTCGTCAGGGGAACCCATTCCCTTGATCACGGATCGAACAGAGGTGTCGGAAACCTCCGCATCGGATTTGCCGCATACCTGAGAAGCACTCTCTGTTGATGGTTTTCCGTATGTGTAAGCACCATATCCAGCAATCACATGACTGGCGCCTATCGCCGACATCAGTACCTGTTCTATCAGAGAGGTTGTGGTGACCCAGCTACCAGTCACGGCTGTGACGAGGCCAAGAATCACAGACAGGGATGAGACGAAGAAGGCTATGTGCATCGTCAACGCGTTCATTGTTGGTCTTGCAATTGACAACCCGCCAGACCCGACGAGAATGGCTCCGAAGAGCAGAGGGAACAGAGCGGTGATGTGCCCAGTGGCGGCAAAGAAGCCTACTCCTAATGAGCTCATCATGCCCCCAGCGAGAACGGACATCTGAGGCATGTTGAATCCAGCAATAGTGTATCTTGTCATACCTCTGGATTCTGGGGTGAATATATTATATCGTGTTTGTCCAACACGCGACTAGAGGGTCTAGCCCGTCTGACTAATCTTGATTTCCCAGTCTTTGGACCACTCATTTACTTCCCAAGGGCCCATGTTCTCCCGGGACTCACTCATCTCGATATGGAGCTCATAGGTCCCGGGCCCCAGCATTCCCAGATCCCAAGCAAGCGGTATGTCCTCCCCTCTGTTGGTCACCTTGGGGCCTAGGTTCACCTTCCTGGTCAGGGAGGTCTCGTTGCCCCTGAGCCAATCGCCCGAATCCTGCTCTTCGAACAGCGTCATGGCATCCGTGAGATTCCCGGCTGTGTCATTGGCTAGAATCAGCGTATTTCCCTTGTGAGTTAACGTGATCAGGACCTTAGCAGTCTCTGCCTCGATGTTGTCAGCGACTCCCAGCCCCATCACGACATGCACCTCGTCCCGGTCAATCTCGAGTGAGTACTCGCCACCGCGCCAGCTTGAGTCGATTATCCCGTCAGCCTCTTGGATGTCTATGCCATTCGATGTGGTAGGCGGGGCTATATCGCTCAGAGGAGGGTTGGAGAGGACGAATGTTAGGGCCAGCCAGGAGAACACGAACAGGAAACAGGCCCTGAACCAGTTCCCACCGGTGTAGAGCTCCACGTACCTGCTCGGTATGACCAGCTTGTGGAGAGAGGGCACAGTAGCGGCTAGGGACACAGGGAGCACCCAGAGGATCCTGCTAGGCTCGGTGGTAGTTGGCATGAACACGTATCTCATGAACAAGGCGATACCCAGGCCGTAGAGTATCACGAGCCACATCGAGTAGGCATCAGCCACCTCCTTCACGGCATGCTCATCAGGCTTGAACGGCTCAAGCTCGCGACTCTTGGGCTCCTCCTTGTCGCCCGATCCACCACGCGCTCTCTTGCGCTTGTCATAGGCGCTCGCACGCATGGCGGTGTCCACGTCTACCATGGCTATCGGGCCCACTCGGCGGTGCTTACCACATCAACCCTGTGGGTGTGAACCCCAATCCTCGGGGACGCTAACGCTCAAATGGCCGATGCCGGTCCCCGATGCGTCGCCGGGGTGGCGTAGTTGGTAGCGCGTCGGACTCATAGGGTAACTTTCTGCGGGGGGCACAGCCCCTCTGGAGCTAGTCGATGAGCGCAACAGCCTAACTGAAGATTGTCTGAGACATCCGAAGGTCGCGGGTTCAAGTCCCGCTCCCGGCACCACAAACACATGCCGTATTCCTATTGACAAATAGGAAACAATCATTGAATAGGCCCGTTTTTCGTAGAAGGTAACATGACGTTGAGCTCGCTTAACTGGGTCAATCGATTTACCGACCAAACTCCTGGCGATGAGGAGGTCGGTGGGACTCCCCGACAGGTTCCCGGTGCTTGCTGGTCGAGAGTTAAGCCGACTCCCACGCCACAGCCAATACTCAGGCTGTGGTCAGCAGAGATGGCTGAAGAACTAGGCACTGAATTCGGGGACGATGAGATTCTCGGTGGCCGGGAAGTCATCGAGGGCATGGATCCCTACGCCCAGAGGTACGGGGGGCACCAATTCGGAAACTGGGCAGGACAGCTTGGAGATGGCAGGGCGATAACACTGGGCGAGGTGGATACAGGAAAGGGGGTCTTGGAATTGCAGCTGAAGGGCTCCGGCGTCACCCCGTACTCCCGATTCGCAGACGGGAAGGCGGTATTGCGCTCATCGATTCGGGAGTTCCTGTGCAGCGAGGCGATGTTCCACCTAGGCGTCCCTACGACTAGGGCACTGTCGTTGGTCTCAACCGGCGAGGACGTCATCAGGGACATCCTGTACGACGGCAGACCAGCTCCTGAGTCAGGGGCCATAGTCTGCAGGGTAGCGCCGAGCTTCCTGCGATTCGGGAGCTTCCAGATACATGCCAACACCGGGGACTTCGAGACTCTCAGGAAGCTGGTGGATTTCACCGTAGCACACCATTTCCCCAGTCACAGTACCGACAGCGACGAGGGACTGATCGAATGGCTGAAGCAGATCGCAGACGAGACGGCTCAGATGATATCACATTGGATGAGGGTGGGGTTCGTTCACGGCGTCATGAACACCGACAACATGTCCATTCACGGACTCACCATAGATTACGGCCCGTACGGATGGCTCGAGGACTATGACCCCGATTGGACGCCGAACACCACAGATGCGAGGACGAAGAGATACAGGTTTGGCCACCAGGCACGAATAGGGAAGTGGAACTATGCCCGCCTGCTTGAGGCGATAAGCCCCCTGATGAGTGACCCAGAGATGCTCTACGAAGCACTGGAGTTCTACGACTCGTCGTTCCAGAGGCACAACGACTCGATGTGGGCGGAGAAGCTCGGCATCGCGGAGCTGGTGCCCGGCGACGAGGAGCTTGTCACCGATCTGACCACGATTCTCCAGAGCGTCGAGACGGACATGACGATATTCTTCAGGCTGCTTTCATCCATCAGCGAGCCAGACGTCAGCCACCTGGAACACGCGTTCTACGACCCATCCAGCATCCCAGTTGACGAGTTCAACGACTGGCTAGGCAGGTGGTGGACAAGGGCTGGGGGAAAGCCCGACCAGGTGAGAATGAGACTAGCTAACCCCAAGTACGTCCTCAGGAACTGGATGGCCCAGCTCGCCATAGACGCCGCGGAGAAGGACGACTACTCGGTTGCCAACGAGCTCTACGAACTACTCAAGTCACCGTACGAGGAGCAATCCGAGTCCGAGAGGGAGTGGTTCCAGAAGAGGCCCGAGTGGGCCAGGCACAGGGTCGGGTGCTCTATGCTGTCGTGCTCGAGCTAGTGCCGTTAAGGCCGACGTCCTTGGAGAACCTGGAGAGGAACTCCCAAGCGATGCCGTTCGTGTCAACGGTACCGCCATTTCCGGGGAATACGTCGTGCCCCTCCTCGTACGGGTTGTGGTCAGCCGCGTACAGCGTCACAAGCGACACCTCGGTGCCGTTATCGCAGTCCGTGAACGACTGGACGGAGTAGAACACGGAGGGGGAGTTGGAGTCGGGAGCCTTGTCCCCGCACCCGTTCATGTTCCCCCACTGCTGGAGGTTCTGAATCGCGCCGTGCTTCTGCGCATCCATGTTGGGGAGGTGTATCGCGTCGTTGGAGTAGAGGATGATCTGGTCCTCCAGCCCGTGGATCTCCATTATCGGTATGGGAGAGTAGTCGGGACTGGGGTCCTCCAGCAGGTAGTAGGACATGCAAGCCACGGCGGCGAAGACGTCGCTGTGGTCGTTGGCGAGCTTCTGGCTCAGGGAGCACCCGTTCGACCAGCCTGTGAGATAGACCCTGCTCTCGTCCACAGAGTGGTTCGCTACCACCCTGTCGACGATCTCCAGTATCAGCCCCGTGTCGTTAAGCCCCATCTCCCCTGCCGTGCTGCAGCAGTATCCGGAGTTCCACGAGTTGTCGTAGCCCTGCGGCCAGACCGCGATGACACCGTTCTCCTCGGCTATGTCGTCGAACTGCGATAGGTCGCGTTGCATCTGCATGGTCAGGGTGTTGCCGTGAAGGTCGATCACCAGTGGCACCTCCTGAGACAGGTCAATCGTCACGGGGACCAGTACGTTCCAGCACCTCTCCAGGTCCTCGTGGGTCATGCACTCGACGTAGTCCAGGCCTTGGAAGTCCTCTACTACCGGCATATCCTCGTCCGTGGTATCAGTCGAATCGCCACCTTCAGAGATACACCCGCTGAATGACACAATAAGCAGTATCAGCGAGAATAGAATGGTAGTAAACCGTCCTCGCATAGTAGGCTGATAGGGGGTTCAGACATTAATTTGCCCTATCTCACAATCACTCGTCATCTATGTCATAGACAATGACATTATGCATTGTGAAGTAAACCGCGAATTGACTGGGCGCGCCATAACCATAGTCCAAATTAGTGAAATAACTCCTTGTTGGACCATAATTGTAGTAGTGATTGTATTCATAACTCCCGTCTTCTTCGAGTACGTACTCATATGACAACGATGACCTGTAGACAGTTGATCCCGAGATAGTAC
>Ga0209036_1000617_pt1 | contig 15548 bp, 14 predicted proteins | sample MarorgKNORR_S2LV_3_FD_188222 | JGI IMG/M metagenome (GOLD analysis project Ga0209036, IMG submission 188222) | Marine microbial communities from the Southern Atlantic Ocean, analyzing organic carbon cycling - DCM_A/KNORR_S2/LV (SPAdes) (version 2) | ecosystem: Environmental > Aquatic > Marine >... | reverse complement strand
TTCATTTACTAACACAGCCCATCGTTCGCTTTGCGGCTTACTAGATAAGAGCTTCTTGATAGCTGTAGTTTTCCCAACACCAAGAAAACCCGTGATAACGTTGGTGGGTACTCGGTTTATACTTTCTTTATTTTTCATTTATGTAGTTAATCGAATTAAGTGTCTCTATCTGACAGATTTAAGATTCTTCAGCCGAGTGGCATTTTTTATTTTGACAGGCTTTAAAATTCAGAAGATGAGCACTGGCTACAATAACTGCACCGGCGACCGTTGAGAGCTTCTCTCCGAGCTCACCTAGTGTCTCCTCCCCTACAAGTAAAATTAAGCTAAGTAGGAATAAACCAAATAATCCAAGTAGTAGGATGTTCCGATGACCATGCTTGCGACATCCGAGACTCAGGCTGAACAAACTGGTAGGCAGCACGAGTAAAAGAAGGGCATAGTGAAAACTTTCACCCTCTAAAAAAGTCGCCCCTAAGGCCGGGAACATTACGATAGCAACCGGAGTGAGCAGGCAATGCACAACACAAAGCAGCGAAAGACCTATCGCCGCTTTGTCAGTCTTCATCCCTACCTGTTCCATTTTCGCCTCTTTCTTTAATAAGTAATCGGACTTATCGCTTTTAATCGCTGATTCGCAAGTAGAAGCATACCAATTGACAGCGATAGAAGGAATATTATCGGCCTAATATTCTGATCCAGACGCCCTAGCAAGGGATCTTCCATGAATTGAAACTGAGATAAAGACTCGAAAAACTCTGAACTTATAGCTTGTTTCGCAACAACATCAGGCCCCACTAATAAAGCATAATCAGCCTTGAACCTTCGAGCTTGCCTGAGATAACTTTGATGCCTCCGTGAGGAATTGCCCGCAATCTCATTCAAAGCACTGTGAACCCCAACGGCAGGAGATAGATAACCAAAAATACTTAGCACTCTTTCTCTCTCTAAAAGCGACCCTTCAAACGCAGCAACTATGGGACGAGTCGCTTCGTCTACCGTTGACGTGACAAGGAATGCTGAACTCACTCGTGCTGGAAATTCTGAGTCTGAGTTTACTAACAACTCCGGATGATCAAGCATGAACTCATTAGCTACGTCTGCTTCTCTGAGTCGGGTCTCGTTTTCCACCTCTCTCGCTTCGGCTAGGTAGGCTAATCTAGACGGAGTAGGATATAAAGTCTCAGCAATTGAGCTCCCAGCTGCTGGGATGATCAATGTTAGACCCACCCATAGTCCCAAAAGGGTTAAAATATTGAACTCTCCACTTCTGTTAAAACTAGCGATAAGTGCAATCAGCATAGACCAAAACATTCCGTAAAAAAGTACAGAAAATGCCCATATTCCAAAAACTGGCAAGCGGTCACCAAAAGCATGGTTTCCTGAATTTAAAACCAAGACAAAAAAAGCCGATACCAGAGTGAAAACTAACACTACTGATGCCCTAAAAAGGTAGCGTTGCCAAAAAAGCCTTCTTAAATTCGTTATTTGTAAAATTGTTAAGCCTAAGCGATTTGAATCACGGTCGGCAGAAATCACATCGAAACAGAAGACTATCAATAACAAAGGCAAAAATAATATAACTGCCTTACTTATATCAAAGCTGCCAAGTGCTAACCCCACTGGATCAGCAAACTCATATTTTGAGAAAAGTCTTATATCCGGTTCCCAAATCGAAATTTCACCAACAAAAGGTAATAAATCGGACTGCCCTACCGCGAAATCTGATAGAGGCTCCTGCGGAAGTGAGGAGGCAAATACGACATCCATTGCGGAGCCTGTTGTCGGTGATAGAGTCTCAGTGTTATCGCCTTGTTCTAATTTTCGCAAGTCACTTAGCCACGTTTCCATGCTCTCGGCCACAGCGACATCATGAGCCTCAATAATCGAAATACGCTCATCTAGCTCAGCCTTGCCGGCGAAACCGCCATAAAAAAGTAGTCCTGCAAATACCAGAAAAACTGTCGCTGCAGCCAGGTTTCGGAACTGTATCCTCCATTCATACCTAAATGTTTCGATGAGCTTCATGTTAGTTGCCTAGAACTCGGCACGTGTTCTGCCGAGCAAGAACAGCGCGACTAAGCCAATCCATCCCCAAAATAATAAAATAAAGAAATCTGGAAAGCTTTGCCTCCAAGTGGACCCAATTGAGGGTTGTCGATACTGAAATTCAGGGACCGTTTCCCAAAATTCGGCTGGCGCCAGATATCGAGAAGTACCACCGGATCCGTTTAGCATCATTTCTTCATTAAGCATTCGCACAATATCGTTACGCTGCCGCTCTGCCTCATTCGAGAAGTGTTCATGTGCATTTATATCGGTGCCTGAAAACGCCTGAGACAGATGCTGCAAAGCAATTGTCGGTGAAAATATTGATAAAAGACGGCGAAGGTTTCTTTGCTTCGCGTAGTTTTCAAAAAGTTCAGCAAATGCAATGTTATAGGTCTCGGAGTCAATTACCTCTGAGACTTCGAATCGCACTCCCCGCGCATTAATCGAAAGATTCTCGGCCTCACCTTCCTCTAAACTTCGACCGATAGCTCTCTCTATTACTCTTTGCTCAACAGCCGCATAATCGGCACTTGCACCGTCTGGTCGATTGGCCTCAAGGCTAGCATCAGTTGCCTCCCAAAATTCGTGCGAATGGGGGCTGGGATAGACTTGTTCGGCAATACTCGCTGATAAGCGTGGCAAAGCTACTACCGTGATTGCCCAAACAGCCAAAAGAATTAATAAAGCAGTTTTGGATTCGGAGACCAATGTGGACACCAATAGCGTGATCGCAGTCAGTATTAAAACATACAGCCCATAAGAGGATAGTAAGGAAGCGCCTCTCATTAACAAGTCAGACATTGAGGGGGCAGCTTCGTCTAGGAGCACTATCGACGTCACAATTGAGAAAGAGACTGTGATCAGCAAAACAAAGAATAACGTAGCCGAGATAACGATAAACTTTCCAAGCAAAAGAGTCTGAAGACTTGTACCAGATCCAATTAGCTGCCTTAGAGTGCCTCGTTCTTTTTCACCAGATATGCTTCCATATCCAAGCAGTATAATCAGCAAAGGAATAACAAGAGTCAGAACCCCAGCCAAACTGAAATTCTCCAGTCTGCTTAACTCTGGTGCGTCTTCTGCCGCTCTGAACATCGCCGGGTTTCTGTAATGCGCTTCCAGCCAAATAACTTGCCCCAAAAACGATGAGACGCCCGGATCAAACGAAGACAAAGGTGCGATAGGTTTGTGGGCCATACGACTGAAATGAGCAGCTGAGTGTGGATTTTTTTCGCCCTGTGCGTTAAAGGCCTCAGCATCAGCCATTTTAGCTTGGAAAATTCGCTGCTCTTTCGTGCGTTCGTTGGAAAGCCCAGTGCTCAAAGCTAGGACGAGAAGCAAGCCTACAATCGCAGACAAGCTGATCGCTCTACCGTCACGCATCAATTCCATGAATTCTTTCTTAATAATACTAATATTCATCTGCCTACCCACTCGTCTCGTCAGAGTTGCGCATTTGTTCCAAGTAGATTTCTTCCAAAGAGGCTTGGTCCATTCCATCTGGGGACAACTCTTGAACCAAACAACCCGATTTCATTATACCAATTCGATCGGAGATTTCTTTCGCTCTGAACAAATCATGGGTCGCCATTAGGACCGCTGTTCCATTATCTGCCAATCCCCTTAGAAGATTGGAAAACTCATTTGCCGCACTGGGATCCAAGCCTGATAATGGTTCATCCAACAGCAATGCCTTGGCATCCTTTGCAAGCGAGATCGCCAGACCTATTTTCTGACGCATCCCTTTCGAGTAACTTTTAACCCTATTATTAGCGACAATCTGATCTAAGCCTACTCGACCCAACAACTCCCTTAGATAAGATTCATGGGGCTGCCTCTTACCACTTAACTTAACAAAATAATCTAAGTTTTCTAATCCTGTCAAAGAGGGATAGAGTGACACCTGTTCTGGAACATAAGAGATTTTTTTACGCACCTCATCAAGATTGCTACTTACCTCCAAACCGTCTACGTATGCGGCTCCGGTCGTTGGTTTTAGAAAACCAAGGAATAAATTTATAGTAGTCGTCTTGCCAGCTCCGTTTGCCCCGAGGAGGCAAACCACCTCTGATCGACGAACAGAAAGGTTTAATTCATGCAGCGCGGTTTTTGATTGAAACTTCTTAGTTAACGCCTGCGCAAGAAGTAGTTCACTCATACTTCTAACTCCTGATACTTTATTGCAATTCTTTTTTTACTTAAAAACTAACCTGACTTAAATTAACTCTCGATTATACTAAATCCATTCCATAAAAATCCTCGAAACTACATTTTTATGCACCTAACTCGCATTAAATTAGCCTTTAAACCAGCCGAAAAGGTCGTAGGATATCCCTGAGCCTGAGAACCCTTCTAATGCCAGTACAAGTCCCGTAAACAAAATTCCAAGAAACGAACCTATTAAACTTCTGCTTGCCGGATACCCCAGCAGCATTACCGGTTTGTAGGTAAGTTCATGAAAGCTTAATGTTTCATCGGCCTGTTGGAGCAGAGAACGAACAAAAGACGAATCTCTGTAGCTGTCACTTTTGTCCGCATCGAAAAATGCAGCCTTTTCCTCAAATACGAACATTTTCTTTCGTATGCGATCGCGATGCGTCTCGCTCAAACGTTGAAGGTCAATCGCAGAAAATATAGCTCGGATACTCACGAATGCTATACCCGTAACGATTGTTACAAGCGCCACGATGGTAGATATATGGTGATCGAAGGCGCCCCAAAATAGTAGATTTAGTATCCCAACACAAACCAATGAAAACAAGAACAGGATAGATGTGTAACCTTGAATCCGGTTATAAAATGCTTCCCCGAATGACTTTAGAACGCGTCGAGTGATCGTCCAAGCAAAGACGTTAGCTCTCTTTTCCAAATTAATAAACAATAACTGATCCTGTTCTTTAAGAGCCTCATCGTCAGGATAAATCTGACTGAGACTAACACCTGAGTTTTCAATTGCGTCTCCCATCAGTTCGATGGCTGATTTTCTTCTCTTAAAGTCAAAGCGGCACAAGAGTCCAAATAAAAGAAGTTGATGACAGAGGAAAAAACCTATTATGGTTCCAATAGCAACGATGAAGCTGGTAGTTGTTGTCCCAAAAAAATCTTGCCCGTAACTTAGCGAAGTTATTATAACGATTGCGGGTAGGCTCAAAGCAAAAATCGCTGTCATGAGCTTCATACTTGATCCCAATTTCTCTAGTTGAGGATTTCGCTCATATGCAAATTTTAATAACTCGGTAAGAAGAAAAGCAGCCGTCACTTCATGATCTTTTGTAAAACCTGTCTGCGCCTTGAATCTCGTGTCTTTATCTTTTCGTTTGAAAGCATCGACCGTTTCCTGGTCTAATTCAAAACATATGCCCTCGAGAGAAACATCGTTTTCCTCCATTGATATTATTAGCTCATCTTCAATTAAGCCGGGGTAATCACTGGGCTTTGACCACCCCCAAGTTACCAATTGTCTGCGCGTCTTATCACCGTCCCATTCTGGCGCCGGTTTGGATAACTTTTCATAGATTTCAGGTCTAAAATATCCATACTTGATTGAAACAATAATTCTTCTCATGAATAAACAGGCAAATGAAATAATCACAAGAAAAAAATCAATATTTATTGAGGAATTGTTTACACCGAAAATCGTGATAACAAGGGCCGATGTCAAAAGCCACGATCCAGGAAAGAAAAATAACCAACTTGAGATTATAAAACCTCTAGAGTTATATTTAGTTGAGATTGGACAAAGACCACGATTCTGGCATACAAACCAAGCTCTGGTTATAGAACGCTCTATTATCAAGGCCAAAATAGGCGAAAAGATACCTGGAGGTATATTTTCATATAAAAAAGATTGCCAGAATTGTCGCCAAGAAAACTCCACCGGGCTGGAATATTCACCGCCAGCCTCTCCACTATTATGAGCACGTAAGATGGCAGACTGATAGTTGCTATGGTCTCGCGATTCCAATTTTTCATCATTTTGATTTGTTGAACTATCTATGATTGCTTCATCTGTCATAAGTTTCAAATGCCTTAATAGAGAATTCCCTGACGATTAATCGGAAAACAGGTTTAAAAAGATTTGCAACTAGAGAGTAATTCACAACGATAGGCGAGATCAACGAAAGACAAACTAATTACTGGACCAGTCGATGCAGAGATTAACCTTGAAGGTAGATTTTTGAAGAATAGAGCTTTAGCTAAATGGATGTCCGTTGCAGGACTGTTACTGGGGTTATTTTACGCCGCTGGAGGCTTGATCATTGATCTTTTTACGATCGGTCTCAATTTAGGCACGGTTTTGGCATTTGGAGCAATAATAGCCCTTCCTGTCTTATTCGGTGCATTCGGCGTCATTGTAGATTTTGTGATTAAGCTAGTAATGCTCATCAAAAAGAAAGTTACGGACGTAATTTATAAAAAATCATGACAAGAAATTGATTCCGTATTGGCATCTAGTATCACTTAATTAAATCAGTTATTGCTACCAACCTGTCATCAAGATAATCTATATTTGTGTCAGTCAAGTTGAACGAGGATGGGAGAATGGACAGACGTAAATTCATGAATAAAGCAGCAGCTATTGCCGCAGCGAGCTTCACCGCTGATATGACCCTCAGTCAACGCGCAGAAGCGTTCGAAGGAGTAATGATCGAAGGTCTCCCATACCATGTTGGCCAGCCTGTCATTTGCGAGCCTGATCGAGAACGGTCTATGGCTGCGCCCGGAAGCAGAATCGGTGGAGGCGGTGCCCCCTCTGGAAAGCTAGTCGCTGGAATGGATGATCCGCGCTTGCCCCCGATGCCAAAGAACCCGACACTCCTGGATTTCTATCGTTACCGAATACCTAACCCTTCTCACTTACTGCAGAGTGCGAACCTGGCCATGAAAAACGGGATGGATGAAAAAATAATCCTAGCATGCCTATTACATGATATTTCAGTGGAAGGATTCATCCGGACTGATCATGGTTTCTGGGGCGCCCAACTTGTCGCGCCTTACGTCGACGAGGAAGTAACTTGGGCAATCCAAAAACACCAAGCCCTGCGATTCTTTGCAGACGAATCGGTAGGCTATGAATACCCCTCTGCCTACCGCGAGTGGTTCGGTTATGACTATAAAGTCGAGCCCTGGGTGCAAGCCGAGTATGATGAAGCGAAAAATCATCGCTGGTATATGAGTTCACGACTAATCACTCTAAACGACCTGTATTCCTTCGATCCAAATGTTACCAATATAGAAATTGACCAATTCGAGGATGTTGTCGGAAGGAATTTTAAACAACCTAAAGAAGGCTTAGGCTTCGATGGCTCACCAGTAGCGCATATGTGGCGGACCATGATCTGGCCTCACAGTTGGCTCTAGGTTCTAGAAATACAATTATGGTGATGCCCTATGGGGATATTGGCTCGGGTCATAGTCCGGATTCCGAGGAGGCATTTGCGCATCAACATCTTCCCTCCAAGAACGAAGTAACGTCCTGAGCTCCTCCCTGATTTGTGGCTCGGTTTTGGAAAGATCATTTCTCTCACCAATATCCTCCCGCAAATTGAATAGCTGGACAGTATTATTTTCAAAGTACTCCAGTAATTTATAGTCTCCGAAGCGAACCGCACCACCAGGACTTTGCATCCCGTGATTGCTGTATTGCGGGAAATGCCAAAAAATTGGCCCCCTATTAAAAGAATCTCCATTTAAGGCCGGAACAAAACTCACTCCATCCAGCGCTTGCTCATCGCGAGCTGGAAGTCCTGCCATTTCTAATAGTGAAGGGTAAAAATCCGTGCTTATTACAGGCTCTTCCACAATTCGACTAGAATCTGAAAACTTCTCAGGCCACTTAACAATCATTGGAACTCTTATACCGCCTTCATAAAGCCATCCTTTTGCGCCTCGCAAAGGTAAATTTGAAGTGGAATATGCACTATCCAGTCTGCTTGAATCGACAACACGACTTGCGCCCCCGAAATTTGCGCCTGACATGCCCCCATTGTCTGAAAAGAAAACAATGAGCGTATTATCGGTCAAACCTAATTGATCGATATGGTCGACAATTCTGCCCAGACTCTCATCCATTGACTCGACCATAGCCGCGAATTCAATATTGTCTTGGTGCTGTTTGATCTTCACAGTCCGCTCAGGTAACACCTTATAGTCCTGATACGGAGGTAGATCGATCAAAGAAACGAGTTGTTCATTAGTCAATGGCTGCGGATCATCTGGGTTACCTTCCAGAAGAAATGGTGGCGAATTTGATGGATCCATCGATGCCAACTTTTGACGATACTTCTCTACCAGGTCAGGACGACCATGAATAGGATCATGCACAGCAAAATGGGACATGTAGAGAAAAAAAGGTTGGTCTTGGTTCTCTGAGATAAAATCTTTCGCATAGTCCGTTAACCGATCAGTCAAGTACTGTCCAGGCTCATCTTCGACCCCGTCGAGTTCGAAAGGCGCATAGTATCCAGCATTAGGCCATCCCTTATTCCAATTAGGGACGCGCATGTCAAACCCTTGCTCTAACGGACCGAACGGATCTTCTCCTAAATGCCATTTGCCGATATGAGCAGTGGCATATCCATGAGCCTTAAAAGCTTCTGCTATAGTAGATTCCTCTAACGGGAGCTCTTGCAGAAAATCCGGGCTAGTTAAGCTCTCAAACGCATAACTTCTTCTACCTCCCAACCAGTCTGTCAAATGCAATCGCGCCGGATACTTTCCAGTCATGATGCTTGCGCGAGTTGGAGAACAGACATGAGACGCAGCATAGGCATGAGTGAATTTGATACCCTCTTGCGCCAAGCGATCAATATTCGGAGTATCGTAAAAATCACTCCCGAAGCTGCCAACGTCTCTCCAGCCGAGATCGTCTACCAAAAAAAAGACGATATTAAGAGGTCTCGGATCTGATTGTTCACTACAAGCAGACAGTAGAACAGCTAATAGGGTAAAAAGAGTGAAACTAACATGCCTGGTTCTTTTGAGTCTCCTGATCAAGGGTCTTTTCCTTTTTTATGTAATAGTTTGGCAAATTTACCAAGATTTTCTGCTTAATTAAATCAATGGAAACTACTTATCTGTTCGAGGCTTTTACGCTTGATTGAAGGTACCTTTACTCCTTCACTTGGATATCCAGTCACAACTAACATTAGGGGTTTTTCATTGACTGGTCGATCAAAAATTTCATTAAGAAACTTCATAGGGCTAGGTGTATGAGTCAGAGTAGCAAGCCCAGCGTTATGAAGCGCCGCGATCAAAAGACCAGTAGCTAAGCAAACAGATTCTACGACGTAGTAATTCTTTTGTTTTTCACTATTAGCGTCCACTTCAAATTTCTGCGCAAAAACAGCAATGATCCAAGGCGCAATTTCAAGAAATGGCTTTTTCTCATTGGTCCCAAAAGGCACAAGAGCATCTAACCAATCTTGTGGAGCCCGTCCATGATAAAATTCATGTTCCTCCTCCTCGGCCCCAGCACGAATTCTTTGTTTGATTTCTGCTGTTCCGGCAACAGCAAAATGCCACGGTTGGCGGTTAGCGCCGCTTGGAGCACTCCCAGCAGTAGCCAAAGCTTGCTGAATAATTTCTTTTGGCACAGGTCGATCGGAAAAACTCCTCACGGTCCTCCGCGCTGACATGCGAACTAGAAATGATCGCGCGCGCTCCTGCATCTCACTTTCAGAAAGTTCATTAAACTTTAATTCTTCAAATTTGTCTGAACTTCCAGCCATGACTTCATCCATTAATTAAGTTTGTTACCTAATCGCTTTCACAGTGCGAAAACCGATGTGGCTTGTTCCCAGCCCAGTATCCGCAGCTTGGCGAGCCGCTGGCCTATAGCGCATGCAATAATTCGGAGCGCACAGGTAGGAACCACCCTTGATTACCTTTACGGGAAAGCCTGCATTCGCATAATCATAGCTTTGATCTTCAGTAGGCCCATCCGGATTTAAATTATCTACCGGGCTATGTCCTGGTGCATACCAATCAGTTGTCCACTCCCAGACGTTTCCAATCAAATCGTAGGCCCCGAAATCGTTAGGTTTGAAACACCCTACCGGTGCTAAGCCAACATGATCGTCATCCGCCGTATTCTCGACCGGAAAATTACCTTGCCAAGTGTTCGCATGATGGTGTCCATTCGGAGCAAGCTGATCTCCGTTCCAAGGATAAGTGCTATTTCGTTTATTGCGAGCAACCAACTCAAACTGAGCTTCTGTGGGTAGTTGCCTTCCAGCCCAATTTGCATAAGCCTGAGCATCTTCCCATGCAACATGAACGACCGGATAATTGTCTTTACCTTCAACTGAACTCATCGGCCCCTTGGGGTGCCTCCAGTTTACACCGCCTACATATGACCACCAGCTCGAACCCGCGCTACTGCTATCAGGAGATGTGAACAAAGTCGATCCTGGTACCAGCGACTCAACAGGAACACCTGGCCAGTCGGCCGGGTTTGGTTGTCGCTCGGCTACAGTAACGTAACCCGTATCAGCTACGAATTCAGCGAACTGTCCATTGGTAACTTCATGCGTGTCTATCCAAAAACTAGATAAGGTCACCTCGTGCGCGGGCCCCTCCTCGCGATAGGTGTAATTATCACCCATAACAAATGTTGCTCCATCGATTCGAACCTGAGAGCCTATTTCTTGCAAACAATTGTTGGAGTCCGTGACCAAGACTTCATGACCAAGCTCTGCAGCATCCAACACATTAGAGATTAAAACGGAACTGATCACGCAAAAAAAAGCGGGTACAACTAATAGTGAATGACGGTCACTATTTACCCCTTTACTAACTCGTCCCGCATGAACTGGTTTATTCATTATTCTGACATGCTCCATGGTTTGTTCTAATTTAAGCCTTACCCAGCCCGGTACTACGAAAATAATATCATAGCAAAACAATTTACAGCACTCTGATTAAGCTTCTTCCATCACGCGAAAGTTTTCTCTATCTGTAATAGCTTGATCTGAACCATCGACCTTAGAAACAAGCCACATTGTTAAAAATGCGAGAATCACAGAGTAAAGAGCTGGATAAGCTTGCGGGAAAATCGGTTGCTCATTACCAAAAATGTCAACCCATACTGCGGGACCTAAGATCATAAGTAATACCGCAGTAAAAAGACCTACAACACCGCCAACAATGGCGCCAGTTGTTGTAAGACCTCGCCAATACATGCTAAGAATCAACAATGGGAAGTTAGTAGAGGCGCCGATCGCTAATGTTAAGCTAACTAGATAAGCAATATTCTGCCGCTCGAATGCAATACCCAAAATCGTAACAACAATACCTAAAACTACAGCCGCTATTTTCGACCACCGTATTTGTTCGTGCTGATTGTACTCATCAGTCTTAACTATATTTGAATAAAGATCATGAGTCAGAGCAGTGACCGAAGCTAACATCAGGCCAGCAACCACAGCAAGAATAGTTGCAAACGCGACAGCAGCAATAACTCCCATAAAAATCTCTCCTCCAACAGCGTCGGCAAGGTGTATCGAAACCATGTTACTGCCCCCAATTACATCGCCGCTATCATCAAGATAAGCGCTATTACCTTTCACTAAGGCAACCGCCCCGACACCAATCACAAAAAAGATTAGCAAATTGACGTAACTAACAGCACCCAGTGCAACACCAGCCGAAACCCTGGCGGCAGCTTTGTCCTTGACGGTAAAAAATCGCATAAGCAAGTGGGGAGAACCCGCCAACCCCAGACAAAGACCAACACCAAGAGAGATTGATGAGAGTGTTGAAAGCCCAAGCCCTCCCCCTACCGTCAAAAACCCATCAGTATCATGTCTAAATTGCGCTTCAGCATACATTTCCGAGAAACTGAAATTGAAACTCGCCAAAGTTAGCACTGCCAGAATCGTCACACCGATTAATAAAAGTATTGCTTTGATTATTTGCACCCAAGTCGTCGCAAGCATGCCGCCGACAGCAACGTAGATCACCATTAAGGTAGTTACGATCACAACCGCCCAAGAATAAGAAATTCCAAATAGCACTTCGATTAAAGCACCGGCGCCGACAACTTGTACCATCAGATACATAAGAGAAAAGCTTAGGGTAGTAACTGCGGCAAGTATCCTAATCGGTTTTTCTTTCAAACGGGAACAAATAATGTCAGTAAAGCTGTATTTGCCAAGAGATTTAAGTTTGTCCGTCATGAGATAAATTATGATTGAAAAAGCTCCCAGAGGCGCACCCAGATAAATTACAGCATCATAGCCCGCACCAAATATGATCGCAGTAATACCTAAAAGAGTGGCCGCAGACATGAAGTCTCCTGCAATAGCAAAACCATTAGAGACACCGCCTATTTTCCCGCCCGCAACAAAGAAGTCATCAGCACTGGACGTTCGTTGAGACGCAACAAAAGTAAGACCAATTGTCCCAACGATAATCACAAAAAAAAGAACAATTCCCACTAAGTCTTCTCCTCTCGGAGTTTTTGCAGATATCGAAATGCAAGTACAGGGGTGAGAATATGTAGAAGAAGAAAAACTGACATGCCCAGATTCATGGGACCCAAAATTTCAATTGCCATGAAATTTGGAAATAACGGTATGCCAAATACCAGCATTAAGAAAAAGAAAAGAATTATTCCTGTATAAACCCATTGTCTTTGCATGGTCTTGTATTTATCCGCTTTGTATGATCGAGTTGCCTATCTGGCGCTCATGAAGATTATAATTCTTTCGCTCTTGACTTAATAATGCATCATACACCCTTCGAAAATGAATAAATGCCTCATCGCCCTGCATACCTCGCGAATCAAATTTATCTTTTTCCTCCAACATCTTCTGTTGTGCTTCAATAATTTCCTTATCTTCCATGAATCCCTCCAAAAGGCTATCCTGAAGTGATCGGGAAATATTAGGATCGTCAGTACGATAGTTATGAAGATAATTCCAAAAAAAGTGCGTCGTTGACCTTGTCTCTGGAGTCATGAACTGGCAATTACGATACTGTTTAACTCCGTCATAATTATTGCCCTCTGGATCCCAACCAACAGGAGCCATTACTGTCGACATCAGGAATGTGCCCGGAACTATCATCTGGACGCTATTGCACCTATCTAACTTCTCTGGAAGGTCAGGATTTACCTTCGCATGGTATGGAGCAGGAGAATCATTTCTATTCCATCGAACTAGCTTGAATCCATCTTTCAATTTTTCTACTTCTGGGTGAGTTATAAAGGCATAGTCCTCTGAACCACCCAAGGTATTTGTGTGCACAAACGCGAGATGCGAAAAATCTGCTAAGTTGTCAACTATCAACATCCAATTAGCCTCATAGTGCAAATAGGCCTCCTTTTCAAAACCTCTCCAAGAGTTGTCGGAAAGAGGTCCGTAGTCATGGATATGATTCGCGTCGGCGAGTTTGGGATCTCCCATCCAAATCCAAAGTAAATTTCCTTTTTCCACCACTGGGAAACTCTGAACTTTATGATTCGGACCAATAAAATCTTGGCCTGGTATTTCGATGACTTTCCCTTTCGTATCATATTTCATTCCATGATACATACAGCGGATGCAGTCACTCTCGACTCTTCCTAAACTAAGAGGCGCACCTCGATGACAACAACGATTGTCCAGCGCAAAACATTTACCGCTCTCCCCGCGATAAATGACAATAGGTATCTCTAGGTACATTCGCGCTAGTTTTTCGGCTATAGCTACTTCATGGCTCCACGCTGCAGCATACCAACAGTTGTATAAAAAAGGGTTTGACTGGTCACTCATTAAAATAGCCCTAATTCGAAATTTCAAAACTTGCAACTGTGCAACCTACAGCAAAAATAGGAAGCTCGGCGGAATAAAACTGCAAAGTCCCTCTGCCACCCGCAGCGGCTGCGGCGGCTATCAAGGTCCTGATTTCAAAACCACCCTGTCCCGCCTCGGCGTAAACCTCCTCGTCAGAATAAGAAAGCAGTTGTTCTTTGTTTTGACTCATAAGTCGTTCCAAAAACTGTCTATCCCACACTTCATTAATCTTGCCCGAATCTGGCGTAGCAGGCCAATGGGAAATCCCCCCCGTGCCAACAATGGCTATGTTTTCCGTTTGCACATCACAGGCCTCTCGCAAGGCCTCTCCAAAATTCCAAACACGATTAAGGGGAGTAAGGGGTGGCCCCTGACAATTGATGTTGCAAGGAATGACTGGCAAATCGTAATTTGGGGTTAGAAAATTCAAAGGGACCATGATTCCATGATCACATTGCCACTCTTCAGAGTAAGCTAGATCAACCTTTTTTAGCATAAGCTCTGCTATGCGAGTCGCTAATTCTGGAGCACCCTGAATAACTTTTTTGCCTATTTTTAGCCACTCAGTATCCTCAATAGGTCCGGTATGCTTTGCACCTATGCCCATGCAATAAGCTGGCATATTATCCATAAAAAAATTTGCAAAGTGCTCAGCCGCCACTACAACCAAAGCCTCTGCTCCGCTAGATCTAATAGCCTCCCGCTGCCTTTCCAAACACGCATAGAATGCGTCTCGAGTTGCCTCTTTATCCGGCTCCACTAAATGTGACCTGCCAGTAATACCGGGCGCATGGCTGAGAATGCCAGAATACACCAGTGGCATTACGCGCCTCCTCCACCCCGAAGCTGGCTCACTCGCGCGTATTTACGATTTTGTCCCTTCATTGCATAAATTCCATGCCTAACCGGCCCGTATTTTGAAACTCCATCTCGCATAGCCTGCAAATAATCAAACCATTCAATTTTCAGATAAGCCCCATAATGCATGAGTATTTGCCCATTGACCCCGAGTACGTAAAGAAGGCCAATATCCCCAGATTCAATGGCTATATATTCCTCTTGTGTTAAATCATAGGCTGCCAATGCTTGTCTTTTGTTCCTTCCAAACTCTTTTTGTGTACGATCATCACGGTTCAAGTTATAAAGAAACTTCTGGACTTGATACAAGCTCATTAGCTAACCCTTACCAAGTTTGGGGATAGTGTGATCACCAGTTGCAACACAGATGTTTTTCGTTTCCATATAAAAGTCAAAACTATAATCACCTCCATCGCGGCCAATACCACTGGCTTTCATACCTCCGAAAGGAGATGATAAATGTCGATTATTTTCCGAATTTACCCAAACCATACCTACATCTAAATTTCGTGCCATACGTAGCCCACGTCCAGAGTTGCTTGTCCATACGTAACCCGCCAAACCATATTTAACACTATTTGCCAGAGTCACTGCCTCCGCCTCACTCTCGAATTCCATGACAGTCAACACTGGGCCAAAAATTTCCTCCTGAGCTATTCGCATTGAGTTGTTCGCCTGTGTGAACAACGTCGGTTCTACAAAATGACCCTTACCCTCAAGATCTAATCTTTTTCCCCCAATCGCAATTTTTGCACCTTCCTGTTTAGCAATTTCGAAATAGGAAACGACCTTTTTGCAATGAGCTTCATGAATGAGAGGCCCTACCTCTATATCGGGGTCTAAAGGATGACCAACTCGAAG
>Ga0209036_1000615_pt1 | contig 15610 bp, 10 predicted proteins | sample MarorgKNORR_S2LV_3_FD_188222 | JGI IMG/M metagenome (GOLD analysis project Ga0209036, IMG submission 188222) | Marine microbial communities from the Southern Atlantic Ocean, analyzing organic carbon cycling - DCM_A/KNORR_S2/LV (SPAdes) (version 2) | ecosystem: Environmental > Aquatic > Marine >... | reverse complement strand
CAGAGGGAACCTTTTCTTTGCTGTATGGCCCGGGCCGGGAAATTGGCCAAGCGCTGGTGCAGCATCCATCCATCAAGGCGGCCGGGTTTACCGGATCGCGTGCGGGTGGCCAAGCGCTGATGAAGCTCGCAGCCGATCGTCCGGAGCCGATTCCATTTTACGCCGAGATGAGCAGCATCAACCCGGTTTTCATTTTGCCGGAGGCCTTGGCCAAGCGCGGGGAGGCCTTGGCCACCGGCCTGCACGGTTCGCTGACGCTGGGCGTGGGCCAGTTTTGTACCAACCCCGGCCTGACGATTGCAGCGAACGACGAAACCCTCGAGCCGTTCGTGGCCAAGCTTGCTGAGTTGGTCAGCGGCAGCCCGGGCGCAACGATGCTCAACCCCGGCATCAGCGAGGCCTACGATTCTGGCGCGAACACGCTTGGAGGCAATAATGCTGTAGACACCGTTGCCCAGGGTGAATCTGGCGAGGGCCAATGTCAGGCGCGCGCGGCACTGTTTCGCACCACAGCCGATGCGTTTCTTGCGGATGAATCGCTCTGCGCTGAGCTGTTCGGGCCGTCAACGTTGGTGGTGACCCACGACGGCACGGACAAAATGCTGGCGCTGGCCCGCTCGCTCGAGGGCCAGTTGACCGCCACCGTGCACGGCACTGACGCGGATCTCGAGGCCAACCGTGAACTGCTCGACATCCTCGAGACTCGGGCCGGACGCGTTTTAATCAACGGCTTCCCGACCGGCGTGGAGGTCTGCCACTCGATGGTGCACGGCGGACCGTTCCCGGCAACGTCAGATGGACGCTCGACCTCGGTGGGCTCCAACGCCATTCACCGTTTCACTCGCGCGGTTTGTTACCAAAGTTTCCCCGACACGCTGCTCCCCGCCGAGTTGCAGGAGGCCAACCCGCTTGGCATCCGGCGCATGGTGGACGGCGTTACCTCCTGACATGTCCCGCACGCTCCTCGTCCTGCCCACGTACAACGAGGCGGAGAATATCCGCCCGATGGTGGAGCGCTTGATGGGGCTGGAGACGGTCCTCGACGTGCTGGTGGTTGATGACAATTCACCGGACGGGACCGGTGATATCGCCGACGAGTTGGCGGACGGAAACGACCGTGTGCACGTGCTGCACCGGCAGGAAAAGGACGGTCTTGGCCGTGCGTACTGCGCCGGCTTCGCTTGGGCGCTCGAGCGAGACTACGATTTTGTCTTCGAGATGGACTGCGACTTCTCCCACAACCCGGACGACATCGCGCGCTTCCTCGAGAAGGCGGAGACGGAGGACGCTGACCTCGTGCTGGGCTCGCGCTATTGCGAGGGCATTCGTGTGATCAACTGGCCGCTGAACCGGCTTTTGCTCAGCATGTTTGCGGGCAAATACGTGCGCGCCATCACCGGCATGCCGTTCACCGATCCGACCGGCGGCTTCAAGTGTTTTCGGCGTCGCGCGCTGCAGGCGATCGACCTCGACCGGGTTAAGGCCAACGGCTACAGCTTTCAGATCGAGTTGACGCACATCCTCTGGCGCACCGGCCACAAGATTGCCGAGGTGCCGATCATCTTCACCGACCGCTTTGTCGGGACTTCAAAGATGAGCGGCAAGATCGTTCGCGAGGCGATCTGGATGGTCTGGCGTCTTTGGCTGCAAAACGGCCTGCGCCGACGCCCGCGAAAAAAGAAGTAGCCCACTTGGCCAAGCGCTTGGCCAAACGCGTCCCATTAAACCGGGACGACGCTGTTGATCAGGCAGCCGATTCCTGAAATGTGAATGGAGATTTTGTCAACTTCCTCAAGCGTGAAGTTGTCACCCGGCACGATGCCGGTGCCGGTGAGTAGCGCGCTGCCAAACGGGAAGACTTGAGAACGGTTCATGTATTCGGCCAGTTCGCTGAAGGAGCGTTTGATCTGGTTGACGCTGACGCTCCCCTCAAACATCACCCCGCCGCTACGCTCAATCTTCAGGCTGATCTCCCACTGGCGTGCCTCCTCCTCGCTTGCCCCCACCGTCACCCACGGGCCGACTGCGCAGGAGCGGTGGTACACCTTGGCTTGAGGCAGGTAGAGCAGGTTTTCACCCTCGATATCTCGCGAACTCATGTCGTTACCCACGGCGTAGCCGGCGATGTCGCCGCGCGAATTCATCATCAGCACCAGTTCCGGTTCCGGTACATTCCATTTGGCATCAGCACGGATACCAACCGGTTCGCCGCAGGCGACGACTTTTTCGGGGAGTGACTTAAAAAAAATCTCCGGGCGCGGCGCATCGTAAACCCGATCGTAGGCGGTGGCACTAAAGTCGGACTCCTCCATCCGTGCATCCTTGCTGCGCAGATAAGTCACCCCGGCGGCCCAGACCTCCTGCACCTCGATCGGCGAAAGCAGGGAGATGTTGTCCCTCGCCAGGTCCGGCAAGTCCTGTTTGCTTAAGTCGGTCAGGTGTTGTTTCGGATCGGTACTTTCGAGGATGGAAGTGATCGACTCCACGCCGGCGGCGGTCAGGTCAATTAGGGCATCGTCGCCCTTGGCCAAGCCGATGCGAACCTGATTATCCGCGGTCATGTAACGGCAAATTCTCACGGCCGCGATGGTGTGCGCTTGGCCAAGCGCGGTCAATCCTTGTCGCCGGGCCAGGCGTTCCATTGCCAGCGGCGTTTCTCCGGGCTGTAGAAAAACACCATGAGGGTGATGCCCAGCATGGAGATAAAAAAGATCAGCGCATTCGGGTGGCGACCTCCCCAGTCCTTCCACGGCCAGGGGAAGTCAAAGAAGGCAAAGTTCAGGTCATGGAAAATCCAAACGCAAAAGAGTAGGGCGCAGCGAACGAACAGCGGATGCTCGCCTTCGGGCTTGGCCTGCCGCGCAAACCAGACCGCGATCGTCGTGGCGAGCAGCATCGGCAAAATCAAGTAGGCCAGCCAAGTGACGCTGTACAGGGCCGGGTCAATCAACGCACGAAGCGTCTTTCCGGCGATCGGCAGGAGGGTGATCGGCAACAGCATCAGGTACGGCCCCCAGCGGCCCTGCACGCAGAGCACCAGCGGTATCAATCCCATCATCACACCGAGGTCGTACACGCCGTCAATCCAGTGGATTTTGCTGAACTCAACCAACCCAATCAGCATCACGTGGACCGCCAAAAGCAGCCCGACCAGCCAGCCGGGCAACGGGCTGACATCCGGCTCGGACGAGACGCCGATGCGCCTCCGGTTCAGCCACAGGCCAAGGCCAAGCACCGCACCCATCACCGCACCAAATGTGGTCTCCATCATGTTCCACCAGTTGAAATATTTTGTGAAAAAGCCGATGAAACTTTCGTTGTACATCCCGGGGTTCCACGCGTTGCTAGCCTGCAGTGCTTGGCCAAGGGGGAAGCCAAGCGCGCCGCCGAGCATGCCCCAGAGCGCGAGGTTGCGGGCGAGCCGATCGCTCTTGGCCAGGGCCGCATAGAGGATGCCTGAAACAAGTGCGGTGAGCAGTCCACCCCAGATTTCGGGGCGATGTTTCAGTTCAACCCCAGGTTCCCAATGCCAATGGTCGGAAAAATAGAAGAAAGGCAGCCGTTGATTTTCGGGGTCGTGCGGGGTGTTGAACAGCCACCACCCGAACACGACCGCCATGAGCATCCCAAGCATCAAAAGGAACATCTCGAACGGCCGGTAGCGTTTGCCGCCCAGCCCGATGCCAAGGAATAGTCCGCAGAAGCCAATCCACACGCCGCCCTTGATCGCCAGGCCAAGCATGCCCCAGCTCAGCGCCGCCCAGTCACCTCTGAGTGGACCGTCGTGGGTGAGACCGACGGTTTGGCCGTACGTCATTGAGCCGCCGAAACCCATCGCGATCGTGCCCAGCGCGGCGGCCCGGACGACGTGGATCGACCGGTTGCCCGGGCAGAAAAGAAACACCAACACGAGGCTTACCAGTACGCCGGCGATCATCGCGCCGGTCTCGTGTCCGTACTGCCCGCGGATGCCCCAGCCCATGCCACCGGCCATCGCCGTAGCAAGCATCACCAGCCAAAGGGGGGGATTCGGGGCTTGGGTGTTCTCACTCATAACTTGTTGATTGTTCCAGCCATGGAGCCTCGGACGAGTTTGCCGATGGCGTCGTCCATGTCGTATTTCAATTCAAACTGCATGGCCTTGGTCAGGCCCGGCACGGCGAGGACGACCGTCCGGTTGTCTTTTTTCAACTTGGCTGCCTTGACCGGCACGGTGTCGCGTCCGTTTTTCTTCGGATCACGAATCGACCAATCCTTCGAGCCGTACTGATTGCTCCAGAGATAGTTCCATTGCTCGAGCGAATAGCTCTCGGGGTCCTCCGCGAGTTCGCGGTTGAGTGCAGTGTCGAAGGTGATCTCGATTTGCCCGGGCGCGGTCGCGTAGTCGACAGGGAGTCGCAGTGGACCGCCAACTAGTCGCAGTCGCTGGAAGCAGCCATCATGCACGGCGGAGGTTTGCCAGCCGCGCAGGCCGGAAATGTACATATGCCCGTCGTGCGGATTGAACCGGCCGCGCATTGCACCGGAGAGGTAGCGACCGGGCAGGTTGATCATCGCGCCCTGGGTTTGGTTTGACCGATCCGGGATGCCGATCATCGCCGTGCAACGTCCGTAGGACAGGTGAACCATTTTGCCGGCGAGCGTTCCCCAGTGGTTGGCCGGCACCCAGAGTTGGCCGCCGGCGGAGTTGTCCATCACGCGCGGCACGAACGCGAACGGCAAATCGTATGTCTGCGGTTTGTCGGCGCGATGATGCATCGGCATGTAGCCGTAAAAGCCGCCCCGACGCGTGGCATCGACGCGCGTCTCCGGCACCCAGCCGCCCTGCTGATCACCCACGGTGACGATGTCGTGCGGGCTGACGCCCATGCCGTTCGGATTGCGAAAGCCGGTGGCGTACACGTCCAGTTTTGTACCGTCGGCCGCGACGCGCAGGACCGTGCCGCCGTGCGGGTTGCCCTCGGCGCACTTGGTGAAAAAGAAGTTCCCCTTCGAGTCCGTCTCGAGGTTGGTGTTAAACGAGTGGCCGCCGCCGGTGGCGAACACGTCGTTGTTAAAATTCTCGTAGTAATCCGCCTCGCCATCGCCATTGAGATCGTGTAAGCGGGTGATCTGGTCTCGCCCAATCACGTAGCCGCGGTTGTTGACGACCTTTAGGCCAAGCGGCTGGAACAAACCGGTGGCGAAACGGGTCCACGTGATCGACTCAAGCTTGTCGTCGATACCGGTCACGCGCCAGACGTCCCCATGCACCGTGGCAACCAGCGCCGATTGATCCTCCAGAAAATCGTGGCCGGAAGTGAAGAGCAGCGCCTTCCACGGATTGTCGAACGGCAGCCTGATTGTGTCGACCGCGAACGCATCCCTTGGCTTGCCGACGATGCCCTTGGTTTTCAGTAGCTGCCAAATCCCCGGACCGCCTTTTGTGAACCGTGCCGGAGATTCGATGGCAGAGTGACGAGCGGTTACTTTGTTGAGCCCCTTCTCCGAGTTGCAGATCAACACCTTGGCTAAGCGCTTGGCCTTGCCCGGGGCGATGTTGAGGTAAATTCGTTTGCCGGACACGCTGAGCGTGGCACCTTGGCCAAGCGCCCGTACCCAAATTGCCTTGGAGTCGTCCGTGAGCTTTGCCTTGGTCGAATCAACCAAGGTGGCGGTCATCTTGGGATCGGAGGCAACGAGGCTGGAAAGCGATTTCCCGGCGGCGCCAATTTCAAGCGTGCGCGAGAGGAACGGTTGCCCGCCGACTTCGCCGGCCCAGGGTGACTCGAGAATTGTGGCGTCCCCCACCGTGTAGTGGAGTGCCACCCGTTTGCCGTGCCGATACAGTCCGCGATACTTGGCCCAGTGCCGGGGCAGGGGGCCGCGCCTGTTCGCGCGGGGATCATTCCAATCTGACCCATGCGCCCAGCCGACCGCGTTGCCGTTGACAAAAATCATGTCCCCCTTCGGGTCCGGCCAGCTCGTCAGGCCGTAGCGATTGGCCTTCATATTCAAAAACCCCCCGGTCCAGGCGGCGTTGTACCCAAGCAGTTCGGTGTTGAAGCAGACCGTGGCCTGAGCCTTGTCGCCCACCTTGATCGCGATGCCCTTATCCACCCGAACCCGTGGCGTGAGGATGGTCGAGGCGAGGAACGGCCCGACCTCGGTGTTGGCCCAGCGGCCGTCGACCCAGTCCGCCTCAACCTGATCCACCACGGCCTTCATTGCGGTGGTGGCCGGAGGCTGCTTTTCCGCTTGGCCAAGCGCACCCATCGCTTGGCCAAGCGCCAAGACAGTCACTAGGAAACACGGCATGGAAGTCGTTCGGTAAGGCACGGCGGGATGCTGCGGCAGTCACAATCCTTGTCAAGCAACAGCACACACTGGACTTGCCTGTGACGGTAAACTTCAACAGGCTCGTGGCCGTAAAATGAATTTGTTAACACGGAGCAAATGTTGGCTGCTAATGTTCGTACTGTTGCCGAACAATTCATTTGCCCAAGCGGTTGCGAATGAGGGGGAGCAGACTGGTGGAGAGCTTGACTGGTCCGGGTTGGCGATTGATTGGTCGCAGAAAATCGGGCTCGCCCTTCTGATCCTGCTAGGCTTCTGGATTCTGGCCATCGTGATCCGGAAAATTATCCGCAAGGCAGGCGGAGCGACCGGGATCGATGCCAGCGTGGTGAACTTGCTGGCCCGGGTGGCCAATGTGGTAATTTGGATCATGGGCCTGGTTACGGCGCTTGGGACGGTTGGCATCGACGTCTCCGCCATCGTGGCGAGCCTTGGCCTTACCGGCTTCGCGGTGGGATTCGCGCTCAAGGACTCAATCAGCAACCTGCTCTCGGGGGTGTTGATTTTGATTTATCGACCGTTTCGGGTGGGGCAGTGGATCAACGTGAAATCGTTTGAGGGCAACGTCACGGCGATCGATCTGCGCTACACGACGCTGGAGAAGGACGACGAGAAAATACTGGTTCCGAACTCGCTGCTTTTTACCAATCCCATCAATATTCGCTCGAAATCCGAGCCGGAAAATTGAACATTCACCGGCCCACGATGTCTCATCGGCGTCGGTTTCGGCCGCGGGAACAGCCACTAAATTGAATTTTCAACGGAAAAACTTTGCCTGCTTGTCAGTAATTTTGCTGGCCGGTTTTGCGTTTGCCCCGGTGGTTTTTGCGGAGAAAGCCCGTTTTTTCTCGTCGAAAGGCAGCTCTGCGTTCAAGTCGCGTGCACGCGATGTGAAGATGGATACCGGGCGCAGCCTCCTGAGCACGGCCAAGTCCGCGAGCGGTGTCGGCGCATCGATTCATCCCACCGCATCAAGCAAACTCGACAAGCAGTCTTCCCTCAGATTGCTCGAGATGTTCGACCGAAAAAAGAACTGGGTCTTCCACGGGCTGGGGGGGGACGACGAGGAAAAGGAGGACATCATTTCCGAGGACAACTGGACGAACGGGGAGAAACAATTGTTTCGCGACCCGTACCGGAGATCGAACGGGGTGGTCGAGAGTTTCATTCAGGGCGACGAGCAGAATTCCCCGGACAAAAACGGGCGTAACAGAAAAAGCAGACAGAAGGATCCCACCCGTTTGAGACCGGAGGAGGACGAGGAGGATCGACTGAACCGGGACGAGACCAAGCTCGACCTTGAGTTGACCCAACGGATTGAAAAAACGGGCCTCGCATTTAGTGGCAACTCGCCGTTCGCGACCCGCACGGCGCTTTCGGATTCATCCCCATTCGCCCGTCGGAAAACCGGCTCTAGCAATCCGTTCCGAATCAAGCGCGGTACCGGCGAATCCCGCGCGGGCGGGTTCGTCGGCTCGGGTGGATCGCGGACGCCCGGCGGCCAAGCATCTGGCCAAGCGGGAGGCAGAGGGCAGGGCGGATTCTTCACCTCGACAAAAACCGGGCAACAACAGAGTGTCTTTGGCGGGACGTCACCATTCGCCGCCAATGGCGGGGGGCAGTCGCGCAAGCCGCTTGGTCTGGCGCCGTTGAATTTTGGAGCGAGCCTGAACCCGGGCGCGTCCACTCCGGTCACCGGCGTCGGCGTGGATGAAATGAAAAACGCCGTGAAGCCACCGGCGCTGGGCATCAAGCCCGCGGGGCAGGGCAACACGATTTCGTCGATCATCGCCGCCCCGCCGGCCATGTCGACCAAGCGCAGCATGCCGTTGCTGTATCAGGGCAATCGGTCGTCCAGTCCAACCGTGCGCGGCGGGTTGTTGAACAACAACATGAACTCGACGTTCGGCAAAAAGCCGGGCGGCCGCTGACTTCACTTGACGCACGTGTCGGGCGTGTGGCCCACTCCTTGGCCTTGAGTCAGGCTGCCACCAAGTCGCCGTTTCCCGATGGGGTCCAGAGTCTGTTCTGGTTTTTCTTCCTCAATTTCCTGTCCTGCCAGATCATCATGGACAGCCCGATTTTCCTGTACGCGGAAAGTCTCGGTGCTAGTGCCACCGTCATGGGATTGATCGCGGGGATGACTCCGCTGATGGTCATCTTCCAGATTCCCGCCGCCGCTCACGTGGGTCGCTGGGGCTACCGGTTTTTCATCGCGACCGGCTGGACGGTTCGTTTGCTGTTCGTGCTCGGATTGATATTCGTGCCGATGATGGACGGCGTCTTGAGTTCGCAGAGCCAACTGGCGCTGGTGATCGTCCTGCTGTTCGCGTTCAACATGATCCGGGGGATCGCCAGTTGCGCCTGGTTTCCGTGGATTCGCGGCCTGATCCCGGAGACGATTCGTGGACGATACCTGACACTCGAGAGCGCGTTCGCCAACGCCGGGAGTCTTGTGGCGTTTTTGCTGGTGGCAATTTACCTAGGCAAATCGCCGACGAGTGGGCAATTCACCGTGCTTTTTGCGTTCAGTTTTGTGATGGGGGCGGTGAGCATCGCGTTCATTCGGCGTGTGCCGGACGTGGCCCCGCCGGAGGAGGAGGCCGGCAAAAAACAGCAGGCTCCGTGGGCGGAGATTTTTGCGGCTAAACCGTTTCGAAAACTGCTCTGGACGGAGCTGTTCATGGCCATTGCGCTTGGCGGCTTGGCGGCGTTCACGGTGAAATATCTCAAGGCCGAGGCCGGTATGCAGGCGAACCACATCATGCTCGCCTCGGCGGCCAAGTTTGTCGGGGCGCTGGGCACACTTTGGTTTCTCAAGACACGGCTGGATCGACTGGGGAGCCGGCCGGTGATTTTGTTCGGCCTCATCATGGGGCTGGTTTGCGTGGGTGTGTTTGGGCTGATAGCCGGCAAGGTGGTGCCGTTGAACTTTTACGCGGTGGCCGGGCTGTACCTGAGTTTCGGATTCGTGCTCTCCAGCGTGACGATGTCGATGACACGCCTTGCGATGGCCACCGTGCCGCGCCTGGGCAGCAGCCATTACTTCGCGGTGTACGCCGTGGTGGGCAACCTGGCGATGGGCCTTTCCCCGACGCTTTGGGGCGTGATGATCGACGTGATGTCAGCCAGCAAATCGATCTGGCTGGGGGTCGAGTGGAATGAGTACACTCTCTATTTCGCGGGGGTGGCCCTGGTGTTGCTGTTGACCGCCGTGGCCACGTTGCGCTTGGAGGAGGCCAAGGCGGCGCGGCTCAACGAACTGTTTCTCGATCTCGTCCGCCACTCGCCGCTCCGTAGTTGGCTGCGGAATTAAAGCGAGCGCGCTTGGCCGAGTGCTTGGCCAAGCGGCTGGATCAGTTGCGGGTGTTTCGCCGTTCGAAAAAAGGGACGAGAAACGTGTCCACCACCAGTTGAATCAGGTGATAGATGGCAAGCGGCAGCGCTCCGATCGGATTGTCCCCGAAGAAGCGTTCCCATAGGTAGATGCCGTTGGGCAGCGTTTTTTGTGAGCCCGAAAAAACCAATGCTGTGCCGGTGCCGCTATCCAGCCGGAAGAGCAGGCTCATTCCAAAATTCCAGCCCAACAGGATCGCGTGCAGTAGTGCCGAGACGAGTGCGATTCGGAGGACGATTTCCGTGTTGCCCTGAATCTGCCCGGTGGCCACCGAGAAGCCGGAGTAGACGAAAGCGAGAATGATTATCTGCGGCACCAACCGGATGCCCTTGATGAACGGCTGGGTTTTGTCCCAAAGAAAACAACGCAGCACCTGACCAAGCAAGACCGGTAAAATGACTACCTGCAGCATTTTTAAAATCATGCTGGCCACCGGGAGTTCCACCTCGGCCCCGACGCTGAGCTGCAGAATGAACGGCGTCAGAACGACAGTGAGCGAACTGGACAGCAGAGTAAAAATGAGCGCGATTTCCTGATTGCCCCGGGCGAGCACGGTCAGCGCCAGGGCCGAGGCGAGGCTACTCGCCTGCGCGGCCAAGATCATCACCGCAGTCAAAAAATGGGCGTTCCCTTCCGGTTGCAATCCGATGGCCAAGCCGTACGCGACGAGCGGCGCAACGCAGTAGGTCGAGACGAGCACCAGTCCGATGGCGCCGAGATTGGTCGCCTGGCTCTGGAGCTTGCCGGTGTCCAGCGTGAAGCCGGAGATGCCCATCATTACGCCGACGAGCACTGGGGTGGCCCATCCGGTGTTTTTGATCGCAATCCCCCCCTCGGGCAACCATAGGCCGATTGGGATCATCAAAACCAGCAGTGTTAAAAACCAGTACCGGCTGATGAAAGTTCGCCAGCGGCTGCTGTCTGCGGCGGATGGTTCGGAAACGCAACCCATGTGGCGGCGCAGTATGCGGACGAGGCTGGGGCAACTCAATGGGGATTTGACACGAGGGGTACGTGTGCCCGACTTTCCCGCATGCACTTTCGTCGATGGGGTTTCCTTTTTGCCGCGTTGTGGTTGGCGCAAGGGGTGGTGTGTTCGCAGGTGCCACCGGCGGAGGAGATTTACAGCCGCTTCGGGGTGGGCAAACCGGGTGAGCCGATCGCGGGTTTTGCGGGTGTCAAGTTTGCAATGGCGGACGATGAAGTGGTCGTTTTCATCGGGCAGGAGAATCTCGTTCGCGAACAAAAATCCGGCGTGATGGAGTCGATGCTCGCGTCCGGTTTTGCCGCGCACAAACCGAGGTTTCGCTTCATGGCATGGGAGGCGGACACGGTTTACGAGCAGTGGCGCGAGGTGAATTTTGGCGGCTGGCCCGCACAGCTTCATGCCGCGGGGGCGACGATGTTGGTCGTTCAGTTCGGCCAGATGGAATCTCTCGACGGTCCGGGTCGCCTCACCGAGTTTACTGCGGCCTATCATCGACTGCTGGATGAGTTCGCGCAACGCACCCGGCGTGTGGTGTTGCTTTCGCCCTTGCCGTTTGAGTCGCCGCAGGCTTCCCACGCGCCGGACCTCCTCAGCCGGAATGCCGATGTGTATGCCTACACGAAGGCAATTCGGGAGATTGCAGTTCAACGGGGTGCGGTGTTTGTGGATCTATATTCGCCGTTCGTCGACAGCTCGGATTCGCGCGTGGCCGAGCGCCTAACGGAGAATGGAATCCACCTGACAGAGCATGGGTTGGAGCGGGTGGGTGCGGAGGTTGCCCGGCGGGTGGGTGTTGGTTTGGCCGAGGCCCTGCCTCCGGGTATGCGCGAGGAGATCGTCCGCAAAAACCAGTTGTGGTTTGACTGTTGGCGGCCGGCAAACTGGTCGTTCGTCTATGGTGATCGCATCAGCCAACGATACGGCCGGGCTGGTGGAGGCTTGCCGACATTGAAGGCCTCGTTCGAACGGCAGTTGCCACTTTTGCAGGCGGCCGAAAAAAGGGTTCACGCGCTGGCGCTTGGCCAAGCGGTTGCGCCGTACAGCCCGAAGCCGATCCCCTTGGCCAAGCCGGAGAAAAAAACGCTGCCACCGAAGGAGCAGTTGGCGGCTTTCACCGTGGACGACCAGTACGAGGTGAACCTTTACGCCTCCGAAGCTGATGGCGTGGTGAAGCCGATTCAGTTTGCCTGGGACGAAAAACGGCGGCTGTACGTGGCTTGTTCGCCGACCTACCCGCAGACTTTGGCCAGTTCGCCTCGCACCGATTTCGTACTCGTTTTGGAGGACGCGAATGGTGATGGCCGGGCGGACCGGTCGCACCGGTTTGCGGAGGGATTGACCATGGTTCAGGGGGTGGAGCCGGGCGCGGGCGGATTGTACGTCTGTGACTTTGACCGGCTGTTGCACCTGAAGGATACCGACGGGGACGGCCGTGCTGATATCCGACGTGTGCTCTTTTCGGGGTTTGGTATCGGGGACACGCATCAGCTCGTGAACAGCATCAGTCACGGGCCGGACGGCAGCCTTTGGTTTACGCAGGGGCTGCACGCGATGTCGCGCGTGGAGTCGCCGTGGGGCATCGCGCGGTTGGACCGATCCGCCGTGTGGCGGCTGCGTCCGCGGGAGCTTCGGCTTGAGGGATTTTTTGGAGGCGGCATGGCCGGCGCGAATTGCTGGGGCGTGACGTTTGACGACTACGGGCAGGTGTTTCACAAAAGCGGCGACCGGCCTCACGGCTACTGGACGGTGCCGGGGATGGTGCGCGGAGGCAATCCATCCGGCAGCAGCTCGGCGACGGAGGCGAGCGTGTCGTACCGCAATTCGCCGGAGCAGTATCACCCGACTGGCGCGCTGTTCGAAACATCCCCCAAGACAACGTCGATCGACATCATCGGGACACAGGCGTTGCCGTCGGAGATTCAGGGCAACGCATTGATCGGCGGTTACTTTGGCTCGGTGGTGGAACTGCACGAAATTCTCGACGACGGCGCCGGCTTCAAGAGCAGGCAGCGTCCGCGCGTGGTGACGTCCTCGACGCCGGCGTTTCGGCCGGTGGACGTGAGCGTCGGGCCGGACGGCGCGATGTATTTGGCCGACTGGACGAACCCGATCATCGGCCATTATCAGGCGAGCTACGCCAACCCCAACCGCGATAAGACGAGCGGGCGTATTTGGCGGATCACAGCCAATGGCTTTCCGCCGATTCAACAACCGGATCTCGCTGCGATGTCGGTCAGCGATCTGCTGGAGCAACTGTCCTCGCTGGAACGCTGGACGCGTTATCAGGCCAAGCGACTACTTTTTTATCGGCCAAGCCCGCAGGTGATTCGCGAGGCGGACGCCTGGCTGGCCAAGCGCTGGGAGGTGGCGGACGATAAATGGCTGCTGGAGGTGATCGGCGTGTACGAGGCGCATGAGACGGTGCGGCCAAGGCTGCTCGATCGGCTGTTGGCCTCGGACGATCATCGCGTCCGCGCCTATGCCACGCGCGTGGCCGGCAAGTGGGGCACGCGCCTGGTCAAGCCACTGGCCCGGCTCAGGCAGCGGGCCGGCGATGAACATCCGCGCGTCCGGCTGGAGGCGGCAGTGGCCGCAACGTATGTGCCCCGGGCAGAGTCGGTCGAGGTCGTAATGCAGGTTTGGGCCGGAGAGCGGGATCGTTTTCTCGATTACGCCATTGGCACGAGCGCTCGGGCGTTGCAGCCGTATTGGGATCACGCCCTGCGCGACGGGAAACTGGATTTTGCCGGCCACACCGAGCGCGCGGATTTTTTGCGAAAGCTGCGCGGCACGCCGCCGAAAAGGGCGTCGGAGGGGGAGCAACTCTACAACATGGCCTGTATGGCCTGTCATCAACCGGAGGGGAAAGGCCTGCCCGGGGTGTACCCGCCGCTGGCCGGGAGCGAGTGGGTGAGCGGCGACCCGGAACGACTGGTCAAGGTGATCCTCCACGGGCTGACCGGGCCGATAACCGTGGCCGGCCAGAAGTACGGGACGGGGAACGCAGTGCCGATGCCAGCTATGGGGGGGCTGAGCGACCACCAGATTGCCGCTGTGTTGTCGTACATCCGGAAAGAGTTTGGGCAGGAGGCCTCGGCAGTCTCCGCCGAGGCGGTGCAAAAGATCCGCACCGGGACGGCTGGCCGGGACAAGCCTTGGACGGCGGATGAGTTGCGTTGACCGTCGGCTTGGCTTGCGCTTGGCCAAGCGGGCCACTAGCGTCCGGCTCTCGTGATCACATTGCGGCTCATCAGCCTGCTTGGCATTCTGACCTTCCTTGGCTTGGCCTGGGCGATGTCCACCCATCGCAACAACATCCCATGGCGGGTGGTCGGTTGGGGGATGGGCCTGCAGTTGATCATCGCGCTGCTGGTTTTCCAGACACAGCTTGGCCAAGGGTTATTCGAGGCGGCCAACGTGGCCGTCACCAAGCTGAACGAGTTCGCCAACGAGGGGACAAAACTGGTGTTCGGACCGTTGGCTGAGCGGGAGAACATGGAAAACGTGTTCGGACCGGGCAAGGGAGTGCTGTTTGTCATTGCGATCCCGGCCACGATCATTTTTGTCTCGGCACTTTCATCACTGCTTTACCACTGGCGCGTGCTACCGTGGATCGTCACCGGCATCGCCTGGGTGATGCGGCGCACGCTGCGCACGAGCGGCAGCGAAACGCTGGCCTCGGCCGCGAATGTGTTCATGGGCCAAACCGAGGCGCCGCTGATCGTGAAGCCTTACCTCGCCGGAATGACGCGCAGTGAGTTGATGGCTTTGATGGTGGGCGGCATGGCGACCATCGCCGGCGGAGTGGCGGCGGCGTACGCCTCGCTCGGGATCGATGCGGGTCACCTGTTGACGGCGTCGCTGCTGAGTGCTCCCGGGACGTTGGTGATTGCGAAACTGATGTTTCCCGAGACGGAAAAAAGTGCAACGGCGAACGAGGCCTGCGAACTGCCGAGGAGCCCGGCCACCAACAGCATCGATGCCCTGTGCCAGGGCGCGGCAGACGGAATGCGCCTGTCGATCAATGTGATCGCAATGCTGATCGCCTTCATCGCGATGGTGTACCTTGCCAACGCGCTGCTGGCCTGGGCGTTGTCGTGGACGGACTGGACCATCACTATTCAGGAGGCGGTCGGTTGGCTGAATGTGCCGTTCGCCTTCATGATGGGTGTGCCGGCCGACGAATGCCTGCGGGTGGGCACGGTGCTGGGCGAGCGGGTAGTGCTCAATGAGTTCGTGGGCTACCTCAGCCTGTCCAACATGACCACGGGGGAGGGCGCGCTTAGTGAGCGAACCGTGACGATTGCGACGTTTGCGTTGTGCGGGTTTGCCAACTTCGCCAGCGTGGCGATCCAGATCGGGGGAATCAGCACGCTGGTGCCGGAGCGGCGGCCGGACTTGGCCAAGCTGGGCCTGCGGGCGATGGTCGGAGGCCTCTTGGCCTGTTACCTCACCGCCAGCGTGGCCGGGTTGTTGATGCGCTAGCCGGTCTCGGTATCAACTGGCTTGTCGGGGATGGGAAAGGTGAGGTGAAAACTGGCACCTTCGCCCGGTGCACTCTCGACTCGGGCTGAGCCGCCGTGAAGCTGGGTGACGTGCTTGACGATGGAGAGGCCAAGGCCGGTGCCGCCCATCTCGCGTGAGCGCGCTTTGTCGACCCGGTAGAAGCGTTCAAAAATACGCTCGCACGCCTCGGCGGGAATGCCTGGGCCATCGTCAGCGACGCAAAGGTCGATTTCGCTGCCGTCGCTTTTGGCCGAGACACAGACGCATTCGCCTCCGTACTTGATGCCATTTTCGACCAAGTTATTCAGTGCTTGAAAAACGCGTTGGCTGTCGGCGAACAGGCTCAACTTTTCTCCGATATCGTTTTCCAGCCGAACCCCCTT
>Ga0209036_1000612_pt1 | contig 15618 bp, 9 predicted proteins | sample MarorgKNORR_S2LV_3_FD_188222 | JGI IMG/M metagenome (GOLD analysis project Ga0209036, IMG submission 188222) | Marine microbial communities from the Southern Atlantic Ocean, analyzing organic carbon cycling - DCM_A/KNORR_S2/LV (SPAdes) (version 2) | ecosystem: Environmental > Aquatic > Marine >... | reverse complement strand
CGGACTACCCGCTGGGGATGGACGACCGGGGGAAACACGGCGGCCGCGTGCGATTGCTGACCGATCGGGATGGCGACGGCCGGTACGACCATTCCACAATCTTCCTCGACGGGTTGTCGTTCCCGGCCGGCATCATGGCCTGGCGCGGTGGTGTGTTGGTGGCATCGGCACCGATCGTTTTGTTTGCAAAAGACACGGACGGCGATGGCAGGGCAGATGTGCGGCGGACACTGTTTGAGGGATTTTTTGAGGGCAACCATCAGCTTCGCATCAACGGCTTGAACTGGGGGCTGGACAACCGCGTGCATGGTGCGTCCGGTGCGGTCACCATCGGTTACGGCGGGGCGAACAATATCCGCTCCGGGATCAGCGGCAAGTCGGTGATGATTCGCAGTGGTGACTTTCGGTTTGATCCCGACACGGGCTGGATCGAGCCCACGTCCGGGCCATCGCAGTACGGCCGCGTGCGGGACGACTGGGGCAATTGGTTCGGCGTGCACAACAGCCACCCGCTATGGCACTACGTTTTGCCGGCGCGCTATCTTCGCCGCAACCCCGATGTCACCTATTCCGACTCGCGTCGACAGGTCCGCACGCCGCGAAACCCGAGGATCTTCGCCAACAAGCCTCCGCAAAAACGGTTCCACAGCTTTGAGCAGAGCGGCCGGTTCACGTCGGCCTGCGGCCCGTCGATTTATCGGGACACCATCCTGTTCGGCCGCAGCGGAGTGACACATGCGTTCACTTGCGAGCCGTTTCACAACGTCATCCAGCGCTCGGTGATCCGGGAGGACGGGGTCAGCTTCAGCGGTGAACGCGCTGACGATGGTGAGCTGGACTTTTTTGCGTCGGCCGATCGGTGGAGCCGCCCGGTTTTTACCCGCACCGGCCCGGACGGTGCACTGTGGTTTGCCGACATGTACCGCTACATGATCGAGCATCCGCATTGGCTGCCGAAAAACGGGCAGGACGAGTTGCGGCCGCACTTTCGCAGCGGGGACACCTTCGGCCGCATCTACCGGATTGTGCCCAAGGGCAAACCACTCCGCGAGGTGCCAAGGCTGGCAGGCCGCAAGCCGGCGGAGCTAGTGGATGTTTTGTCATCGGAAAACGGGACGTTACGGGACATGGCACACCGGTTGTTGATTGAGGCGGACGCCAAGGCGGTGGCGCCGCAACTGCGTGCCATGCTGGCCGGTTCGCCCCGGCCGCGCGCGCGTCTGCACGCGCTGGCTGCGCTCGACGGGCTGGGCCGGCTTGACCCGCCAACGCTTGGCCAGGCGCTGGACGACAATCACCCGTATGTCCGCCGGTTGGCGTTTCGATTGACCGAGAAATTCCCCGGGGAAGCCAAGCGGTTTGCGCCGCACTTCGACTTTGCGCTTGGCCAAGCGCAGCCCGGCCCGGAGGCCAAGGCGGTGCTGCAGCAATTCTTCTCGGCCGGTTTTTTGCCGGATAACAAAATCGGCGAGTCGATCTCGGCGAAGGCCGGGGCGGTTGCCGACTCGGACTCACCTTTTTTGCAGGCGGCCTACCTGACTGCGGCTGACGCCCATTACGGATCGATGCTCTCGGCGGCGGAGCCGGGCGGGAAAATTTATGAGCAGTTGATGCTGGTGGGGATCAAGCGGCACCGCAGCGTGTTGGCTGGGAAACTCGACGACACTCTCGGCACGGCCAACGCGCGCGCGCGGATGCAGTTGGCCTCGCTTTGGATGAAGTCGCTTGGCCAAGCCGGCATCCGCTTGGCCAAGTTGGATGAGGCCGGGCTGCCCGGCCAGACGAAGGCGCTCCGGAAGATTTTAACGGAGGCCGAGCGACTGGCCCTGAACGCAGACACGAACCAGCCACTGAGACTGGACACGATCGAAGCGCTGGGCCGCGGCAGTGAGCTGCACGCCAACACGGCTACCGTTTTTCAAAAATTGTTGGCCCCGAGCGAAACATCGGCCGTTCGGCACGGGACGATCCGGGCCGTCGGCAACATGACCGCTGCCGGTGCGGCCAAGCTGCTGCTCGCCGCCTGGCCTGGTCTTGTGGCTAACGAACGTGCCAGCGCGCTGGATGTTTTGTTGAGCCGAGGTACGTGGCAGGAGGCACTGCTACAGGGGATGGAATCCGGGCAGGTTTCCATCAACGGCTTTTCGCTGGTACATCGCGACCGGCTGTTGAAAAGCGCAAACAAGGCGGTCGCCAAGCGGGCGAGGGGAGTGTTTGCGAACGAGGCAGAAGGCGATCGGGCCGGGGCGTTGGCCAAGTTTGCGCCAGCCTTGAAGCTGGGTGGCGATGCGGAGAAGGGGCGGCTGGTCTACGACATGCACTGTGCCGTGTGCCACGCGCCGGACAAGCAACTGGGGCCGGATCTCCGCTCGATCACCGACCGGTCGCCGGAAGGATTGCTGGCATCGATCATCGATCCCTCGCGTCAGGTGGATCCGAAATACCTGGCCTACACTGCGCTGTTCAACGACGGCCGGGCGATCGTTGGGATTATCGATTCCGGTTCGGGTGAAAGCCTGAAAATGAACGTCCCGGGCGTGGGCGCGCAGACAGTCAACCGCAGCGAACTAAAGTCGTTGACAAGCCTGAACCAGTCGTTGATGCCAGCCGGTTTGGAGCAGCAATTGACTCACCAGTCGATGGCCGATCTCATCCGGTTTTTGCAGGATTACAAGTAGGGCAACGCGACGGTGTTCGCGTGTCAGTCCACCTTCAGTCGGCCGAAGCGAATGGAGGTTCGCTTGACCTTGGGATCGTTTGAGCTGTCCCAGACACAAAGCCACTCGCCCGGTTTGTCCTCGAGCAGTGTCGGGTAGCTGTTGCGGGTTTTGCCGCCGAAAAAAAGTTCGGCCTGCGACCAGTCGCCCCCCGGTTTTTGCACCTTGAAGTAGAGTCCCTCGCGCTCGGGCGTGTCGCTGTAAACGTAAATGTAGCGTCCGAGGCTGTCCCTGCCGTAGAAGCCTTTCGACTGAAAGTTGGGCAAGGTGGAATCCGGCGTGGCATGCGACCATGTTTTGCCGAAATCCCTGCTGACCGAGGTGTAGGCCACACCCGGGCGCGGCAGGCCGTCCTTGTGGGCGCCAGTGCGGGTCACGATCCGGATTTCGCCCGGCGCGTCGCCCGGTGCGATGTTGCCCTCGTGAATCCACGCCGGTTTATCAGGGACAACCGGGACGTAACCGGCCAGCTTCCAGCGCAGCAGACTACGGCTCTCGAGAATAAACTGCTGCCGGTCGCCGCCTGAGTCGTGACGCAGGGTGTTTCGGTGCACGCCCAGCAGGTATCGCGTACCGGTTTCGTCGGTCACCGGCAGGATGCCGCCGCAGGTGATCAGCGGGCCGTGGTAGTCCATTGCCAGCTCAACCTGCGTCCATGAAAGGCCGCCGTCGCCAGAGTAGGCGGCACAGAGCTTGGCGTCCTCACTGTCGCGAAAATGCGTTGGCGCGCGCATGGCAAAACACCAGAGGATATCCTGTCTGGGCGGCTGAAATAGCACCGAGTTGTTGTAGGCAAAGCGCATCGTGCCGTTGGGGATGCGGTGGTCGAAGATGGTGATCGGTGGCCCCCACGACTTGCCTCCGTTTCGGCTGATCGAGCAGACCACATCGCCCATGTCGGTCTTGCCGCGCAGTTCGAGTCCGTAAGAGGCAACGAGATGATTCTTCGTCCACTTGGCGATGAATGGCTGCCAAATTCGTTTGTACGGGCTACCCAGTTTCAGCGAGTCGATCTCGACGACTTTTGTGACCGCGCCGGGATGCTCCGCCGCAGGCGCTTGGCCAAGCGCCATAAAGGCGGCCAACAAACCAAGCGCCAGTTTTTTGGTAAGCGTGAACTTCATTGGAATTCGATTGTTATTCGGGAACGAAAAAACAGTTGGTAACAAAACGAAACCGCTTGGCCAAGCGCGTGCTGAACTGGTGCGGGGACAGGAATGTCCTCTTTTCTTGGGGTGCTTGGCTAAGCGGGCGCATCTGATCAAACTGCGACTCGGAATTGATCCTGCCTGTCCTGTTTATCCATGTTCATTTCGAACCACCCCGATGCGGGTAGGCGGGTCAGGGTTCGCGGACTTGGATGCGGTAGAAGCGGCGGTGGCTGAGGGGTTCGCGGAACCGGATGACCTGGCGGGTGGGGGAATAGCGGTCGAAGTGCAGGCCCTCCACGGTTTCCCAGATGCTGCTGCCGAGGTCCTCGGTGGCCTCGATGGTGACGTCGCGGTTGGCGGGCAGGACGAACTCGAGTTCGCTGCGCTCGCGGTTGGCGCGGACTAGTGGCGTGAACTTTTCCGCAGCGTTGCCGGCGTCGGTGCCTAGAAGGAATTCGGTGTAGTCATTCTGCCCGTCCGCGTCGCTGTCCGCAGCGGGGTTGCCGGTGAAGTGGTCACCGTCGAGCGACTGAATCCAGCGCTTCATCACCTCGAGGGCGACGGGATCGGGGAGGCTTGTGCCGAGCGGCGGCATCCGGTGCAGGCCGGGGGTCTCGATCCGGTGATACAACACGGAAAGGTCCGGCTCGCCGGGGTGAACGAATTGGTTTCGGCTGTCGCCAAAGTCGTTGTGCGGTTTGCCGCCGATCAGCTTGGTGAAGGAAAGCGGCGTTTGCAGGCGGGCGTCGAACAGCGCCTGTGCCACGCCGGCAAGGTGAGGGCGATGGCAGTAGACGCAGTTGGCCTCGATGTAGGACTTGGTTCGATACTCGGTGGACTTGGTCTCGTCGTCCATCGCGGCGAGGGCCGGATAGGTGTGTGGGGCGGTTATCTCGCGGTCGAGGTAGCCGGTGCGGGACAGTGCCTCGAGTTGGTTTTCCTCGCCCCGACCGTAGTCGACCGGCCGGTTTAACTGCGCGGTGTGAAAGCCAAGGATGCCGCGAGACTTGGAGTTGTGGCAGGAGAGGCACTCACGCCGACTGGGGTAGTTCCATGTGAGCTTGGCTAAGCCGCCTCCGCGCGGGATGGTCAATTCCTCCGACTCACCCTCGGAATGCACAATAGTGGCGTCTGTCTGTGCCTCATTCCAGCGGTAGGTGGTGCCGTACCAGAACCACGGTGTCTTATAGAGTATTCGTGTCTCGAGCCGTTTGCGCCGCGCCGTACCGTCCTCGATGACATCCATCTCGAAATGTTTCACCCAAGCGCTTCCGCCAGGGAAGATCCACGGTTTGTAAGCGTTGAAATGAATTTTCGATTTTGCGTCGGGGATAGTGAACCAACGCTGCTTGGCCGCACCGTCTGACCAGAGCGGGTTCGTGACCTCATAAGGCACGATGCCTTCGTGCGGTTCGAGCGTGGCGAGATTGCGGAACAGGCCGGTGTCGCTGAGTTTTTCCGGCAGGGGCTGTGCGGTGGGGTCGCGGCCTGCGACGAGTTTCTTGATGAGGCCCTCGCGATGGTCGGCCAGTAGGATCTCGCCGGTAAGCGGATGTTCACCAAGTGTGGAGATATTGTCGTCCCAGAACAGCCAGCGAATTGGCCGTTGACCGTCGGCCGGTTGGCTAAAGTCGATAGCCCCGATCCAGCCGCTCCAGTAGTCGGAGAACACGGCATGCCCGTCGAGGTCGGCCGGCTGATCGCCTCGATAAAAATGGAAGCCGGCCACGTCGTTACCGTGTGCGCGGCCGTATTCAGCCTCGGGGAAAATGTAGTCGTTGCGACTGGCCTTGGGATCGTATTTCGGCCCCTCGGGTGTGCCCTCGAAGATCGGGTAGCCGTAGTTGCCACCGCGCTCGATGAGGTTGATCTCCTCGCGGACATGGTCGCCGGTGTCGCCGGTGTAGAGCCGTCCGGTCTTGGGATCGAATGCCATGCGCCACGGGTTGCGCAGGCCGACCGCCCAGAATTCGCTGCGCAGTTTTTTTCGGTCCACCGGCTTGCCGGCGAAGGTAATGGCGTTGACGAAGGGGTTGTCGCGGGGCACGCGGTAATTGCCGTGAAGGCCAACGTGGGCGTTAGGCGGCAGGTTGCCCTTCCGCTGGTCGACGTCGATCCGGAGAATGCCGCCGAAGTAGTCCTGGTCAATTTTCTGGCTGTTGTTGTACTCGTCGTAGCCGCCTCCCTCGTCGCCGAGGCTGAGGTACAGGTAGCCGTCCGGCCCGAAGTGCAGGTCGCCGCCGTTGTGGTCGTAGTGTTCGTCAAACTGCGTGAACATCGCCAACTCGGTCCCGACGTTGATCGGCGTGCCGACCCGGCCCTTGAATTGAAAACGCGACAATCGGTCGTGCAATCCGTCATTGCCGCCGATCGATGTGAGATAGGTGTAAAACGCGTAAACGTAGCCGTTCTCTTTAAACTGGGGATGTAACTCGAAACCGATAAAGCCGCTTTCCTGCACGCTGTGCACGCGCTTCGAGAGGTCGAGGAAGAGGGTCTTTTTCGGCTGGGTGGAAAGGTGGGTCACACGCCAGACGCGCCCGGTCTGCTCTGCGACGAACAACTCGCCGCCATTGGCCTTAGTGGCCCGGATGCAGACCGGCTTGGAGAAGGTGATGCCCGGAAGCAGGTTGACGGAATGGTATTCGAACAGTTGCGGATTGTTGGGGTAGCGAAACGTGGTGTTGGGTTTTCGGATGAGTTCAGCTTTAATATATGACGAGCAAAAAATAACAAATAAAGCCAAAAGGCTTAGTTTAAAGTTTGGAAGATTGTTCGAAAACCTAATGTACACGTGAGCTGTAAGTAGAAACCAACTTTTAAGTTTCGCACTTTGTTAATGCGAGTCAAACATCATATTTTACTTTTGGCTTTTGATTTTGCTGCGGATGAGCCAGCGGAAAAACGGTGGGAGCAGCAGCTTGAGCGCGGGAAGGTACTTGAGTTTTCCGGGGATGAAGAGTGACTCGCTGCGGCGGGGCAGGGCGTCGAGAATTTTGCGGGCGCACACGTCGGCCGGGATGCTGGAGTTGCTGTGGCTGCGTTTGCGGTCGCCGACCGCCTCGCCATCCGGGCCAAGCGCGTTCTCGCGCATGCCGGTGCCGCGAATCCAGTGCGGGTACACGACCATGAAATTGATACCGCTGTCTGCCAGTTCGAAGCGCAGCGAATCGACCAGTCCCTCGATGGCGTGTTTGCTCGCGCCGTAGGCGGAGTGCGCCGGGACACCGAATTTGGACTGGATGGAGGAGATGATGACCGTCTGGCCACCGCTTTTTTTCAACGCATCGATGGCTGGGTGGATGCAGTTGACCACGCCCATGAAGTTGACCTCCATCAGCTGCCGGAACAGGTCGGTATCCTCTATCTGGTCAAAGTCGGCCCACATGCTTTGGCCGGCGTTGGCAATGAGTTGGTCGAGCGCGCCGAATTTCTCGACGGTCGCCTCGATGAATTTTTTCGCATCCTCCGCCGAGGTGACATCGCCGGTGAACACCAGCAAATCATCGCCCAGTTCGTTGGCCAGTTCGCTCAGCTTGGTTTCGTTGCGGGCCATGAGCGCGAGGCGTGCGCCGCGTTGGGCGGCCTGTTGAGCCAGCTCACGGCCGAGTCCGCCGGACGCCCCGGTGATGGCAACAGTCTGGCCGTAGACGCTCATGAGCGGGATTGAAACTCGTCGATCGCCTCTGCGCTTAGTCCCCAGTCGTCGAGCGGTTTTTCGGACGGGATGATTTTGCCGGGGTTCATGATGTCGTTGGGATCGAGCCCGGCCTTGAGCGCCTTCACCGCCTTGAGCCCGGTGGGTGAGAGGTCCTCCTCGACCCAGGGCAGATGCTCGGTGCCAACGGCGTGGTGGTGTGAGAGGGTGCCGCCGTTTTTCATGAAGGCATCCTCGGCGGCTTTCTTGACGTAAAGATACTGCTCGATCTCGCGGCCCTCGCGTTGCAGGCAGCCGAAGGTGAAGTAGAGGCTGGCGCCGGTGCGATAGCTGTGGCTGAGGTGGCAGCCGACCCACGCGTCCACGCCGGTGTCCTTGATCGCCTGCTCGACATCGGCAAGGCCACTCTCGTGGAGCGTGCGCAGGTTGTCCCACGTGGTGGCGGTCTCGCTGACATCGGCCATGATGCTGCGGTCCATCACGTAGTCGCGCAGGTGCGGGAAATCAAATTTGACCTTGGCAAACGAGCGGCCCGGCTCCGCGCCGAGGCAGACGCCGCGGTGTTTTTTGTAGATCGCCGTGACCCGGTTTTTGATGCGGTTAAACGCCTGCGGTGTGCCCTCGTACTTCACCACCATCAGGCAGCACTGGTTGAAGTCGATCTTCTTGACGTTGCCGATGTACCACTTGAACGCTTTGGCGATCTTGTCCTTGATCCCGGTCTTGGGGTGCTTGAATGCGAACGACAGCGCGGTTTTCTTCGGGTCATTCAGGCGGGTGACGGTGGGCATGCAGTCGCCCCGGTGACATTCGTGGATGGCGTCGAGGCCGCTCTTGAAATCCGGGAACAACCAGCCGTACCAGTCCTCCTTTTCCGGCTTGTGATGCACCTGCACGACGACTTCGGTGATCACGCCGAGGATACCCTCGCTGCCAATGCACAGGTGCTTGATGTCGATGCCGTTGCTGCTCTTGGGCACGGTGCGGGTGATGATCGTGCCGCTGGGCGTGACCATGCGCAGGCTGATCACCATGTCCTCGATCTTGCCGTAAATGTCGCTCTGCATCCCGGCCGAGCGGGTGGCCACCCAGCCGCCGAGTGTGCTGTGCAAAAATGAATCGGGAAAATGCCCCAGCGTCACGCCGTGTTCCGCAAGTTGATCCTCGAGGTGCTGGCCGTACACACCGGGCTGGATGCGCGCCGTGAGCGAGTAACGGTCAACCTCGAGCACACGATGGATCCGGCACATGTCGAGGCTGACAACCATGCGGCCACCGCGATCGCTTGGCACAAGGCAGCCGGCGATGTTTGAGCCGCCGCCGAACGGCACGAGCACCACGCCGTGTTCGTGCGCGGCGCGAACCACGAGCGCGACATCCTCCTCGGTGTCCGGGTACACCACGCAGTCCGGCGCAAATTGAACCTGCCCATGGCGCATTAGCCAGAGGTCGCGAAAACTTTTGCCGGCAGCATGAACCAGACGCGACTTTTTGTCGTCAACGACCTGGCCGTCGCCGAGCCCGGCCCGGATGGCGGCGAGGAATGCCTCGTTGTTTTTCTGCTCCGGCAGGGTGACGTCCTCGAAGGCCACCGGCTTTTCCCAGCGGATTTCGTCGACACCCAGCTCGCGCTTGAGGTACGGCCACAGCTCCGGCTTAGTTGAGTCGTCGAACGTGACGTCCTCGTGGCCCCAGCCCCACCATTTCATGTGTCGGATGTCAGCTTCCATGGTGTTCGTCGTGTAGTACGTGGATGCGCTTGGTCAATTCGTTGGTGACCTCGGTGTAGATCAGCCGCTTGGCCGACTCAAGCTTGGCCAAGCGCTCCGGATCGACCGCCTCGCCAAAGCGCACCGTGACGCGCCTGGCCTTGGGGAAACTCCCCGACTTGGGCAGCGAGTCGTGCGTGCCATGCACGTAGGCCGGCACGATCGGGATGTTCAACTCGGTGGCAATCATCGCCGGGCCTTTTTTAAACTCCCTGATCTCGCCGTCCAGCGACCGGGTGCCTTCCGGGTAGATGATGATCGCCCGGTTGCCCGGCTGAAGAAATTCGCGGCAGGCGACCATCAGCCGCGCGATGCTTTGGCGGTTGGACTTGCGGTCGGCCGGGATGAGGTTCATCAGGAGCGGCAGCGAATTTTTGCGTTTCTTGTTTTCGAAAAAATAGTCCTGCGCAGCGACCATGCCGAACTGGTTGAAGCCAAGCCCACCGGCATACATCAACGCCGCGCTGTCCATGTGGCTGCTGTGGTTGCTGCAGAGGATGAACGGTGGCTCCGGCAGTTTGTCGCGTCCAAGCGTCCGCAGCGGGCACCAGAAATTGAAAAGCAGCGTGCCGAAGATCCGGAAACCGAGGTGGCCCAGCCAAGCCTTGCCTCGGGGCGGCTCGCGCAGGAACGCGAACTCCTCCTGGAGCGCCGCGTCCTTCAACAGCTCCTGAAAAGCTGAGGTGCGATTACCTTCCGAACTGGGCATGTGCACGCGCGAACTCGTTGCTGACGATGGCGCCCGCCAATGAGATTTCCAGTGCTAGCGCCGAGGCGCAGATAATTTCCGCGAGTTTGCGGGAACCGTTTTCCCCGGTGCAGCCGAGCAGCTCGAGGTTGCGGTGTTGTTGTGTCAGTCGGGTGGCCCCGCCGACCGTGCCGACGGTGATCGAGGGCATGCTCAGGGTAACGAACAGGTCGCCGCCGATTTTCTCGTACGTGCCGATGCCGACGCAGTTTTCCGCCACGCAGGCGACGTCCTGACCGAGCGCGAGGTACAGTGCGGCGAGTGCGTTGGAGGTGTGCAGGTTCAGCCCGACCACACCGGCCAACTGGGAGCCGAGGTGCAGGTCGTTGATGCACCGCACGATGTCGTCCACATCCACCCGCAGTAGTTTTTTCAGCAGGGCGTTGGGGACGGTGCAACTGCTGATCACGTGATGGCCGCGCCCGTGCAGGATGGTCTTTTGCGCCGGGTTTTTGTCGCAGCAAAAATTACTCTCCACAAGGTGGCGGAACGGGTTTTTGGACTGGTAATTTTCCCTGATCCAGCGGCAGGCGGCGTCGGTGGCCATGGTCACCATGTTTTGGCCGGCGGCCTCGGCGGTGTTGTACTTGAACTCCATGATCACCCGGTTGTGGATCGGGTGCTTCTCGATGCTCAACAGTTTGCCGTGTCGGGTGGTGCTTTCCGCGGCGGCGCGGATTTCATCCGTGTGCGCCTTCAGCCACGGGAGAAAGTCGTACGCCTCGGAGAGCGTCTCGAATACAAAAATCGGGCTGCGGGAAAGCTCCTGCTTGATGTGCCGGCTGGTGATGCCGCCAGCCTGATAGGTGAGGTACAGCCCGCGCGTCATCGAGAGCGAGAGCGTGCCCTCCAGCGTGCAGAGCGGCACATGAAAATCCCCATTCGCGTAGGTGCCCTTGATGTGCAGCGGCCCGGCGATCGAGAGTGGCAACCCGATGTACCCGACCTGGTTCTCGACAAGGCCCTTGTAACTGGCGGGATCCTCGAGCGCGAACTCGTCAAGCTGGTGCCCGGTCTGTCCGGCCAGCCAGTCGACCCGGCGCTGCATGGCATCGGCGTCGTAGCCGCGTGGGGGGGTTTTCTTTCCTGTGAACCGCCCGTTGTTGGACACGGGCGGTGAACTGTCGGAGGACTCTTCTTTCACAATGGCTCGCGAAGCGCTTCACGCCTCGCTGCGGGAGATTGTTTTCTACAGGGGTGATAGTCGAGCTATTTTGCGGCCGGCTCCTGTTGTGTCAGGCAGTGAAACGAGCCCAGCCCCCAGATCAGGTCGGTCGAGTCCAGCCCTGTAACGGTGCGCCCGGGAAACGCCTCGCGCAGCAGGCCAAGCGCCCGGTCGTCGTTCGCATCGCGATAGGTCGGCACGATGACGTGGGCGTTGCATATGTAGAAGTTTGCGTAGCTGGCCGGGAGCCGTTGGCCGTCCTGCTCAATGCGCCGGGGCATTGGCAGCTCGATCACGTCGAACGCCTGGCCAAGCCGCTCGCGGTTGGCCTGCAGCGGCGCGTGGTTCCGGTCGGCTGCGTCCGGTTCGACGGCGGTGACGACCGTATTGGCGGAGACAAATCGCGAGATGTCATCGATGTGCCCGTCGGTGTCGTCGCCCTCGATGCCGTCTCCCAGCCATGTGATTTTATCCACGCCAAGGAACCCACGCAGCCGTGCCTCGATATCGCCCTCGGCCAAGCGCGGGTTGCGGTTGGGGTGCAGCAGGCAGGCCTCGGTCGTGAGCAGGTCACCCGCACCGTTCACGTCGATGCTGCCGCCCTCGAGGATCATCCCAGGCTCGAACAGCGGCAGGCCAAGCGCGTCCGCCACCTGCACCGGGATCGCGTCGTCGAGGTCGAACGGCGGGTACTTGCCGCCCCACGCGTTGTAGCCCCAGTTGACGATGGCGCGGTCGCCCCCGGGGCGGGTGACGAACAGCGGCCCGTGATCGCGACACCACGGTTCGTACGCCCGGAAGGGATGAAACTCCACGGCCGCCATCGGCACTCCCTCGGCCTCGAGCGCGTGCTTGGCCAAGCGCTCCAGTTCGGCGTCCCAAATGTTGATGTGCACGGCCTCGCCCTCGGCAATCAGTCGCACGAGCTTGGCCAGCACCGGCGGCACGACCTCGTAGCGCCCGGGAAAACTGATGCCATCCGGCCTTGGCCAAGTGAGCCAAGTGGAGGTGTGCGGTTCCCACTCGGCCGGCATCCGGTAGCCAAGCGCGGCCGGTGTGGCGGAATCGGGATGGAGTGAGTTGGTGCCCAAGTCAGGGCAGCGGTTGTCCAACAGCCGCCGTCATCAGTCGATACCATTCTTCGCGGGACAAATCGAGGTCGACCGCCCTGGCGGCATCGCGGATGAGCTCCGGGTTGGTGCTGCCGATGATCGGCACAATGCCGGCCGGGTGACGTAACAGCCACGCCAGCGCCACGACCGTCGGACTGCATTCCTCCTCCTTAGCCACGAGGTGCAGCGCGTCGCGGATCGTCTGCTCCTGCGAATGGTTCGGGTTGCGGAGGGACACTGGGTATTCACTGCCGAGTTTGCCCTGCGCGAGCGGGCTCCACGCCAGCGGTGTGATGTTGTACCGTTGATAGTAATCGAGCGAGCCGTCCTCGATTGCGTCGTAGTGGATCAGGCTGATTTCGACCTGATTGCTGTGTAGTTTCATCGTGCAGGCCGACTGCAAGTGGTCGAGTTGATCCACACTGAAATTGCTCACCCCAAACTCGCGCACCTTGCCGGCCTGCTTGAGCGACTCAAATGCCGCCGCGATCTCGTCCTGTTCCATCAGGTAATCCGGCCGGTGCAACTGGTAGAGGTCGATGCAGTCCACACCCATCCGCTTGAGCGACGCTTCGCAGGAGCGGGTGATGTGTTCCTTGGAAAGATCGTACCGGTGGGGGGCGTCCTTGTCTGGGTCGCCCTTTTCGCGAATGCCGCACTTGGTGGCGATCACGATCCGGTCACGCATCCCGGAGACTTCCTTGAGCGTCCGGCCGAATACCTCCTCGACCAGTCCGTCGCTGTCCACGTCTGACAGGTCGAACAGCGTGTAGCCGGCATCGAATGCGGCCTTGATCGACTCGTGGCTTTTTTTCTCGTGCTCTTCGTCAATCGGGGGATGGTGGATCACACCCGTCACTCTCCAGCAACCGTATGCCAAGCGGCTACACTCCAATCCGGATTCTCCCAAGGTGATGGTCTTCATGGCTGCTGAGAGAAACGTTACTACACCCCAGCCAAGCCGACAAAGAAAACCGGCCACCAGCCGGCGTTCTCTGCGTTTAAGTAATGAAAACTATTCCACGAACTCCAGATCGGGGAGTGACGGCACGACGCCCATCTCGTGGCCGCACCGGAGGAATCGCCGGATCGACTCCCGGCCGGCGTCGCCGTAGTCGAGCGTCCAGTCGTTCACGTACATGCCCACGAATTTATCCGCGAGGTCGATGCCCATGTCGCGCGCGTATTGCAGCGAGTGCTCCACCGCCTCGGCCCGGTTGTCGAGGCTGAAACGGATGCTCCGCTCGAGCACGTCCGAGACGACCTTGCGCTCGCCGGCCTCGATGCGCTTGTGAATGACGTTCCCGCCGAGTGGCAGTGGCAGCCCGTCGTTCTCGCGGCCCCACCACACGCCGAGGTCTTCGCAGCAGACGAGCCCTTCATTCTCGAAGGTCAACTGCCCCTCGTGGATGATCAGCCCCACATCGGCCTGGCCCTCGTTCACGGTTTTGAAAATTTCGTCGAACGGCACGACGGTGTAGTTGAGTTGCTCGCCCTTTTTGCCGAGCCAAAGTTGCAGCGCGAGGAACGCGCTCGTCATCGTGCCCGGCACGGCGATCCGCAGCGAGGCGATCGCCTCCCTCGAGAACGACTCGCGCGCCACCAGCATCGGGCCGTAGCCGTCGCCCATGCTCGCGCCACTGGGCAGCAGGGCGTACTGGTCGCACACATGCGCGTAGGCGTGGATGCTGATCGCCGAGATGTCCAGCTCGCCGCGGCTGGCCCGCTCGTTCAGCGTCTGGATGTCCTGCAGGATGTGCTCAAAATCGTAGCCGCCGTCATCGACCAATCCCTTGGCCAGGCCGTAAAACATGAACGCATCGTCCGGGTCGGGTGAGTGGCCCAATGTGAGTTTCGTTTTTTCCACGTCGGGGACGGTAGGCGCAGGGGCACGATTTGTCACGCTGCGCTTGGCCGGCCAGCCCACAGTTTTCGTGGAAACAATCCTTTAAATAAAACAATATTAAGGGTATTTTTGCCGCCCCACAGCCATGGCTGCCGAAGTTTTCATCAGCTACGCGTCACAGAACCGCGACCGCATCCTCGACCTCGTCGAGCGCCTGCGAGGGGCCGGTGTCTCCGTGTGGATCGACCAGATGGGCATCGAGGGCGCAGCCATGTGGAGCCAGCAGATCGTCGCCGCCATCCGCGACTGCAAGGTGCTCATCCTCGCCATCTCCAAAAACTCTGCTACATCGGAGAACGTCGTCAAGGAACTGGCCCTCGCCTCGGAGGGGCGCAAACGCATTCTGCCGGTGTTCATCGAGGAGGCCGACATTCCCGAGACCATGGCCTATCAGCTCGCCGGCATCCAGCGCGTCGAGTTTTTCGAGGGCAACGAGGAGGCCGGCCTCAAAGCGGTCATCCGCGCCCTCGCCACGCTGGACGTCGACGTCTGCAGCGATGCCTCCGCTGCCGCCGGGGCAGAGGCCGGTCAGGCCGTGCGCCGCCATCACCACGATCAATCAGAGGCTAGGCGCGAGATCTCCGTCTGGCTCAAGGTCGCCGCCGGCGTCGTTGCCATCTCTGTGCTGAGTCTCGCCGGGATGGTTTTCATGGACAGCGGCCCTACACCCGCGCCCGGGCCGGTTGCGCTTGGCCAAGCGCAGACGAACACGACCGAGCAAACCCAGCTCTTGGCCAAGCCAGCAACGCTGGACACCAACCGCGTCGTCGTCCTGCCGTTCAAGGTGATCGGTACTGCCAACGAGACAGCCGACATGGGCTATGGCTTGGTCTCGACGCTCACCAGCAAACTGCAGCCATTGCAAAACCTCGTCGTCATCGCCAAGGAATCGGCACGCAAATTTAAGGACAGCGAACAGTCGCCGCGTGAGATTGGCCAAGTGCTGGGTGCGGGGACGATTGTCACCGGCGAAATTCAGACTGGCGGAGGCAACATTCAGGTGAACATCCAGCTTATTAACGCTAACACCGAGGCGCTTGGCTGGGGGAGCACCTTCACCAAGGGCAAAGACGAATTCTTAGACCTCCAAAACGAGATCGCCACAAAGTTAGCCAGCGAACTCAAAGGTGGCCTCGACGACGCCGAGACTCAGCAGCTTGCCCAAAAAGCCACCGAGAACATTGAGGCCCAAGCCGAATATCAGGCGGGCCGCCGCGAATGGAACCGCCGGAACAAGGAAGGCTTTGAAAAGGCCATCAAGCATTTTGAGCGTGCCATCGCTTTGGATCCCGACTACGCCGAACCGTACGTGGGCCTGAGCAACACCTATGCGCTGCTTTCAATCTACAACTTCGCCAGCCCCGGCGATTCCATGCCCAAGTCGCGCGAGTT
>Ga0209036_1000605_pt1 | contig 15714 bp, 16 predicted proteins | sample MarorgKNORR_S2LV_3_FD_188222 | JGI IMG/M metagenome (GOLD analysis project Ga0209036, IMG submission 188222) | Marine microbial communities from the Southern Atlantic Ocean, analyzing organic carbon cycling - DCM_A/KNORR_S2/LV (SPAdes) (version 2) | ecosystem: Environmental > Aquatic > Marine >... | reverse complement strand
TTTATCATCTACAACCTCCTTAAGTTCAATTTTCTCTTGAAATCTATTTTTTAGTACATTTAAAATATTTGCTCTTAATTTAGGTTCCAACTTTTGTGCAGTAATAATGTTTGCTGTTTCTATGTTGTTCTGTTTTTTGTAAACCTCAACAAATTTGTTTGCTATGTCATACAACAACGACTCTCTCTTTTTTTGAGTAATAATTTTTAAAAACAATTGTGAAATGTTAGATATTTTTTTTTCAAAAATCTGTTCTAAAATTTTTAACTTTTTATCTGTTTTTATTATCGGACTTTTTAAAAACAATGTCAATTCCTTATTATCACGACATGCATTAGACAATTTTTGCATATCATTATAAACTTCCAGCTCGGACTTTTTTTCAATTGCCAATCCGTGAAGGGCTTTTGCATATCTAACTGTTACTCTAGCGTTTCTCATTTATTAATTTAAATCTTTTTGCCTTAAAGTTCTCTCTATCATATCTGATTGAGCTTTTTTGTCAGAAAGCTCTGACTTTAATATTTTTTCAGCCATTTCAATTGATAAACTAGCTACTTCGTTTTTCAACTCAGTAATAGCTTTAAGCTTCTCATTTCTTATTTGTTCTTTTGCTGTTGTTAGTATTTTTTCAGCATCTTGATTCGCATTTTCTTTGGCCTCATTTATTATTTTTTCTTTCATTTCTCTAGCTTCCTTTAACAAGCTTTCTCTCTCTAACTTTGCTTCATGTAAAATCCTTTCGTTATCAGCGTTTAAACTCTTCATTTCTTCTTTAGCTTTCTCCGCGGAATCTAAAGCACTTTTAATGCCTTCTTCTCTTTCTTCTACAGCAGAAAGGATAGGCTTCCACGCATATTTTTTTAGTACAAAAATCAGTATGACAAACAATAATGTTTGCCAAAAAAACAATCCTAACGAAAAATCGGTAATTAGTTTATCCATTTTTTAAAATTTTAAATTTTTAAACCAAAGCTACAAGCAACCCTTATAGCTTTGGTTAGTTTGGTATCTTTTACAGCGCAAATAATGCAGCAAAACCAATACCTTCAATTAGTGCCGCCGCTATAAGCATCACAGTTTGTATTTTACCGGTTAGTTCTGGCTGTCTCGCCATTGCTTCCAATGCCGAGCCTCCAATTCTACCAATACCAATACCTGCTCCGATTACAACTAAACCACCACCTACAATTGCTGGAATTTCCATAATAAATTAATTAAATTAAATTAAACACTCTAGTTAATATTTTAATGCTCTTCATGGTGGTGTTCTTCAACTGCCGCACCAAAATAAAGAGCAGACAACATTGTAAAAATATATGCTTGCAAAGCACAAACCAATAATTCCAATAATGCCAAAGCGAAAGCAAGTCCAAAAGAAAGAGTTCCGCCCAGCCAATTTTGAAATATAAAAATTAATCCCAAAATACTCATTAAAACAACATGTCCTGCAGTCATGTTAGCGTAAAGCCTTATCATTAATGAAAACGGCTTTATTATTGTTCCCAAAAGCTCTATTGGAGCTAAAATTATTTTCATTGGCGTTGGAACTCCAGGCATCCAGAAAATATGACCCCAATAATTTTTGTTAGCCGTAAATGTTGTTATTACGTAAGTTAATATGGCTAACGAAGCCGTAACAGCAATACTATTGGTAACATTTGAACCAAATGGAGTTAAACCAAATAGATTAACAAACCATATAAAAAAGAATACTGTTAAAAGAAAGCTCATATATCTTTTATAGTGTTTTTCACCAATGTTTGGCCTTGCAATATCATCTCTAATGTACAAAACTATTGGCTCTAAAAACCTGCCAACTCCACTAGGGATAGGGTTAGAATTATATGATTTTGCCATTTTTCCAAAAACAACAACCATAATAAAAAACGCCAAAATTATAAACGCAACATTTTTTGTAATAGATAAATCTAATAAGCTTAATGGCTCTCCTTGATTATTTCTTGCTTTGATATGTTCATGATCATCTATTTTGTAAATTCTGTCATCAACCTTAAACTCTACTCTTTTGTTCTTGTGATTGTAGAATTTTGAAGACATGAAAACATCTAGTTTTCCCTGGCAATAAATGATTACTGGTAGAGGAAAAGAAACATATACTGTTTTTTCTTCTTTTTTATACTTAAAAAGTTTAAAAGAATGTATGTCTTTAAGATGGTGATCTTTAAATGCTTTATACTCTTTTCTTATATCCCGGTCGGTGTCAGTTTTTAATTCTTGCTCACCAGCAAACGCAAAATTTAAACAGCTTACTAATAATATTAATGTTGCTATAAATGAAACCGTCTTTATGTTGTTCATTATAATTTTTTGTATTCAATTTTAAGCTTTACAAAATTAGATTTTTTAACGAAATTTATATACTATTTTTAGAATATTTTTCTATGCTTTTAAAACTTTTGTCATTTACCATGTTCAACAGGCGAACCAACGATATTGTCTCTACTAATAGGGTAAGTAAATATGGCACAAAAAAAGATAGAAACTCTATTCTAGAAATATTGTTGTCTTGTTTATATTGTGGAAATATTAAAATAAAAAAAAGTAATATTTTGATAATTGTTCCGACAAAAAAATAAAAAGCAATATAATCTTTATGTTTTTTTCTAAATAAAAACGCTGAACAAACAACAACAACGGCTATAAGTGCATTAAACAGGTATAAGTTTATTAGATTTTCAGTGAAGTAGTAGTGCTGATGAATAAAATAAGTTGACATTAAAACAAGCAGGAGAAGTAAATGAAACCAAACAATAAACTTAGTCATGGTTTAATTTTTTCGTTTGTTTAATCATCATATAAATTGAAATAAACACCGATAAGATAACACAAATTGTTTTGATATGACCTGTAGATTCTAAATAAGTAGATTCTAAATAATCTCCAAGATAAGCTCCTAAATAAATCGTAACCCCCATTTGAAATGAGGCTGCGGTTAATACTAATAATTTATTATGCGGTCTTTTCTTTTTCGGTGGCTTGTTCAGCATTCTTTATTTCTCTTATAACCGCCCCCATACTACATGAGCCGGTAAACTCTGCTCCAGGTTCAATCGAAAGCTTATTCGTAACAATATCTCCATTAAGCTTTGCTGTTTCTTTTAAGGATAGCAGATTGGATACCGTTATCTTGGCTTTGATAATTCCAGAAATATCCGCGTTTTGGCACATAACATCACCTTCTACAATACCTTCTTTGCCTAAAACTACTTTTCCTTCAGTTTTAATAGAACCCTTAAGTGTTCCGTCAATTCTAATGTCACCATTAGAATTAATATCACCAAGAATTGATGTTCCTTGCCCAATTATATTAACAACCGAATTATTGTTTTCTGTTCTTTTCATAGATTCGTTATTCTTTGTAAACATCTTGTTTTGTTTGTTCTTACAAACTTAAATATTAATTTTTAAGATTATAGTACTTTTTGTAAAATTTTAAATACTCTTCAACGCCATTAGTTGAATATAATTTCTTAAAGTTTTCAATATTTATAACAAATATTTGATGTTTTCTTTGCGATAATATTTTGTTGACCTCAGCTCCCTTTTTTAATTTTTTCTTATACGAAACGGCTTGTTCAGAATTTTCAAAGCTTTTAATTGTAACGAGATGATTGTCTAAAGCGTAAATCATTGCGCCAATTTCAAAAATTTCTGTTTCATATTTGCTGGAGTTAAAATCAGAAATTAATGTTTTAAAATAATTTATGTTTATATTTTTTTTGTCTAATATCACAACACAAATATGTTTTGATTTTGGTTTGTATAAATAAGAAAATTCTGATGTTGCCAACGTATTAGCGTCTATAACTTTTTGAGGGTTTTCTATTACATCAAGTAATTGCATCGCCTCTTTTTTTATTTCTTCTTCCGATGAGTTAATTATAATTTTTTTCAATTCTATTTTTGCATTAACAGTATCATTGATAGATGCGTATGATTTTGCTTTAATCAGAAGGTATTTTTGAATATTCTCTTTTTTTATTAACGAGTCTGTATACATAATAATGTCTTCGAACTTTTCATCTTCATATAGCTTAAATATTTGATCATACTCACTTTCAGGTATTAGTTGCTCTTGAAACATGCCCGTTAGCAGAGCTGTGTCATTTAAGATTTTTGCACACATACTATTGGGATATCTTACTAACAAATCCGTTTTTATTTCTCTTGCTTTTGTGTTCTTGTTTAACTTAAAATATAAATAATAAATATTATAAAGAGCTAAAGAGCTATACGACTCGTCGTTTGGATATTTTTCTACAATTCTTAAAAACGTTTTAATACTTGTTTCGTCTTCATTAAGCACGTCTCTAAAAATTATAGCCATTTGATACAACGACTCTTTTATTTTGCTGTTTGATATATTAAAATCTTCTTTAGATTTTGGGAGTTGATCTAAGTAAAACTCTGGGTTTTTTTTACTTTTATCCGAAACACCTTCGGAATCTTTGTTTAATGAATCTGTTTCTATTAAAACATTTAAACTCTTTTTATCTTTTCTCCTCCAATTGTCTTCTAATTTTCTTTTACCCCATTTCTTTCTAAATTCTGACATTCCAAAACTAAGGGTAGAGGGGTTATAAAAATACCACTTTCCTGCAGAGGTGTTGTTTCCGAACTGACCCATATTGTTTCTTGAGTTTTGATAAGAAAGGCTTTGCCTTTGTTGACGCTCTTCTTGTTCCTTTCTTTCTTTGTCAATTTCTTTTTGTATAATATTTTGTATTAGTGCTCTTTTTTCGTTTTCTGGCAACAATGACACATATTGTAAGCTATCTTCTAACTCTACAACGTTTATATGATAGACTAAATCTGTGAAAATTTGTTGGTTTTCACTAGCTTCAATATAGTTTCTATGGCCCTCAGACATATAAAAAACTGTACTGTCATACATATTTTTAGTCGCAATATAGTTCTTGTTTGCATACTGAAGATTTGCTAAAGAAAGGAATGAAAGTGCTTTTTGAGCGTCGTTATTCACGCTGTTTTGAGTAGACAAAAAATAATTTTCTATTGCTGTGTTGGTATCTGCATTATTTAAACTTATTTCCGCAAGGGTGTAATAAATTTGATCCAGATATTCCTTGTTTTTTTCATCCTTTAACATTTTTATAAGGCTTTCTTTTGCCTTTTTCCCTAGCTTGCTTCCAGAATCAGAAGAGCGTGCTAAATTCATTTTTGCATTAAAGGCCATTTCATATTCTGGGTTTAATTTAAGAGTCTTTTGAAAGTAAAATGACGCTTGCTTAAAATTGTTATAAAACTGATATATTTGTGCTATTATAAAATTAACCCTTGTTTTATCTGATTTTCTATTAGCACTCTTTTCTAATCTTTTTAACTCCTCAAGCGCTAAAGAAAGATTGTTTTGTTTTAAATAATAGTCTGCCTTTACAAAGCCGAACTTAACTTCAAACTTCTTTGGTTTATTTTTTTCATTCTCTAACTCTTCTACTAGCATCTCTGCCTGAGTGTAATTCTCTAATTCTAAATGCGATCTAATTAGCCAAAGTGTAGCGTAAAATCGAATTTCATTTTTTTTGTACTCTTCAATTATAAAAGTAAATGTCTTTATTGACTCTTGAAACTCACCCTTGTAAAAATATGCTTTTCCAACTAAAAGATAGCTGTCGTCTATCCACTTGCAATATTCTTTTCCTCTTATTTTCATCGAATGACGCTGAATAACTACGGATCCCTTTTTTATGGCTTTGTCCATGTAAGATTGTGTGTTGGAGTTTTTCAAATCAACCTCTTTATAAACCGTAAGTATAGTTGTGTAGTCATCCTTGTGGTTTGAATGAATTTTTCTTAATCCTGTTTTTAAACTTTCATTTCCATTAAAGAATCCATTATATTTTGCTGTTGTATTGTGATATTGCCTGTTAACCCAAGACTTTTTTTTGGTTGAGCAAGAGCTTATCAACAACAGTAGGGACAGTAATAAAATTATTCTGTAAGGTTTTGTAAACATTTAAAATCTAGCTTTGTTTTAAAAATATTTTACGGTAAAATAAAAATAATCACAAATATGCTTATATTTTTATGATATTTGCAAAATAATGACGAATAATAACCCTCGCAAAAAAATTTTTCATCATCTATTACAACGCTATCGAATTGTAATTATTGCAGACAATTCTCTTGAGGAGAGGATGTCTGTTCGTTTTTCTATGCTTAAGTTTTTTGCTGTAATAACAAGCGTTCTAGTAATTATTGTTTTTGTTACATTATTTGTTGTAACTAACTCTAGTTTAAGTCAGTATATTCCTGGTAGATCAAAAGATGACGTTTTACAAAGCCTTGTCGGTCTTAATATGAAAGCTGACTCTTTGCAGACTTCACTTAACAAGCGCGATGCTTATTTAAATAATATTGAAAGTGTTTTGTCTGGAAATGATTCGTTTTTAATTAATAGCAATAATTTAAAACCTGAGGTTGCTGTAGCTTTAGAAAACATTAGTTTTGAAACTTCGCAGGAAGATTCTATTCTTCGGTTTGTGGTTGAAAACGAAGAAAGGGGTTCATTAGATTATATTAAAAAAGATGATGGTAATTTTGTTTTCTTCCCTCCTGTAGTTGGCTACATATCTGACACGTTTAATTTTCAAAAAAAACACTTTGCAGTTGATTTGGTTGCTAAAAAGAATAGTAAAATTTCTAGTGTTTTGGCCGGAACAGTTATTGTAAGTGATTGGTCTTCAGGGGTTGGTTATTTTATCGGAATACAACACAAAGACAACTATATTTCCTTTTATAAACACAACTCCGCTTTACTTAAAAAGGTTGGTGATTATGTTTCTGCTGGAGAGCATATCGCTGTTATTGGTAATTCTGGAGAGTTTTCTACTGGGCCTCATCTTCACTTTGAACTGTGGCACAATGGCGGTCCTGTTAACCCATTAGACTATATCAAGTTTTAAAAACATGACTTTAAAATCTTTTTTTGGATATTATTTTGCAAAATATATTGTTAAAAAAAATAACGCTTGGATTAATGCCGCTGTTAAGGCACAAAACAATCAGAGAAAGTTCATTTTAGATTATGCCAAAAACACAAAATTTGGAAAAGAACATGGGTTTTCTAAAATATTAAGCTATGACGATTGGAAAAAATCCGTTCCTATAAGAGATTATGAGGCTTTGAAACCATATATTGATCTGGTTGTTAATGGTGAAAATGATATCTTGTGGCCTGGAAAACCTATTTATTTTTGCAAAACCTCCGGCACAACATCTGGTAGTAAGTATATTCCAATTAGCAAGCAGTCTATGAAACACCATATAATTGCAGCTAGAGACGCTATTTTAGCATATATATATGAAACAAAAAACACCTCTATAATAAATGGAAAAATGATTTTTATTCAGGGTTCACCTGTCCTGTCTACTGTTTCTGGAATATTAACAGGTCGGCTTTCTGGAATAGTTGCACACCACACCCCTTGGTATCTTAAACGAAACCAGCTTCCAACGCTTAAAACTAATAGTATTGATTCTTGGGAAGAAAAGATTGACGCAATATGTAATGAAACTAAAAGAGCAGACCTTAGGTTAATAAGTGGTATTCCCCCTTGGGTACAAATGTATTTTGAAAAATTAATTGAAAAAACAGGTAAAAATATTACTTCGATTTTTCCAAATTTTAGTTTGTTTATTCATGGGGGGGTTAATTTTAAACCATATAAAAAAACTTTTGAGAAGCTAGTTGGTAAAAGCGTGGATTCTGTTGAGCTATATCCAGCCTCCGAAGGTTTTATTGCCTATCAAAACTCTTTAAAAGAAAATGGGTTATTATTGTGTGTAAATCATGGGGTTTTTTATGAATTTATTGTTGCTGATAGTTTTTATGAAAACAAACAAAAAAGAATTAGTCTTGAAGATGTTGAGGTAGGTATTAATTATGTAATAATACTAAACACAACCGCGGGCCTGTACGGTTATAATATAGGTGATACTGTAAAGTTTGTTTCTTTGGAGCCTTATAAAATCATTGTTACAGGAAGAATCAAACACTTCACCTCCGCTTTTGGTGAACATGTAATTGGTGAGGAGGTTGATTTTGCTATCAACAAGGCAATAAAAAAAGTATCAGCAGAAATTGTTGAGTTTCACGTTGCTCCTGTGGTAAGCCCAACAAGTGGATTGCCTTACCACGAATGGTTAATTGAATTTGAATCGCCACCAAAAGACTTGCGATTGTTTGAAAAAACAATTGATGATTCTTTACAAGAAAAAAACTCTTACTATAAAGATTTAATTAAAGGAAAGGTTTTACAATCTCTAAAAATTACTTTAATTAGCAAAAATGGATTTAGAAAATACATGCAATCTGTTGGTAAGCTCGGCGGTCAAAACAAGGTTCCTAGGCTTTCTAACAACAGAAAAATTGCTGATAAATTATTAAATATATGAATAAAAAAGGAGTAGCTATTCTTGGGTCCACCGGTTCAATTGGCACACAAGCGCTTGAGGTGGTATTTGAACACGAAAACTTATTTGATGTTCGTGTATTAACCGCAAACAATAATTACCGCCTTCTAATCGAACAGGCTAAGACATTTAAACCAAACTCTGTTGTAATAACAAACGAAAATCATTATGAGACTGTAAACAATACTCTTTCGCCGCTCGGAATAAAAGTTTATGCCGGCAAAAGCTCTTTGTGTGATGTTGTTTCAGAGGAAAGTATTGATGTTGTTCTAACAGCACTTGTTGGTTTTTCTGGGCTGCAACCAACAATTAGCGCTATAAAAGCTAAAAAGACTATCGCGTTAGCAAACAAAGAAACTTTAGTTGTTGCAGGTGGGCTTATATCTCAACTTTGCTTAGAGAATGGGGTTTCTATTTTGCCTGTTGATTCTGAACACTCAGCAATATTTCAATGCTTGGTGGGCGAGTCATCAAACTGCATAGAAAAACTTTATCTAACTGCTTCTGGGGGGCCTTTTAGAGGTTTTTCTAGATCCCAGCTTGCCAATGTTTCTAAGACGACCGCTCTAAAGCACCCGAACTGGGAAATGGGAGCAAAAATAACTATAGATTCCGCTTCTCTTATGAACAAAGGTTTGGAGCTAGTTGAGGCTAAATGGTTGTTTGATATTGACATTGACAAAATTGAAGTCGTTATTCACCCTCAATCTATTATTCACTCCGGTGTTCAGTTTAAGGACGGCTCAATAATTGCACAAATTGGAGTTCCTGATATGAAGCTTCCAATTCAATATGCATTAGCGTATCCAGGCAGAATTAAAAATAATTTTAAAAGGTTTAGTTTTTTTGATTATCCAAATTTCAGTTTTGAAAAACCTGACGAAAAAGTATTTAGAAATTTATTTTTAGCAAAGAAAGCCATCTACAAAGGTGGTAATATGCCTTGTGTTTTAAATGCTGCCAATGAAATAGCTGTTGATGCTTTTTTAAAAGAAAAAATAGGTTTTTTAAATATGTCTGATCTTATTGAAAATTGCATGGAAAAAATTACTTTTGTAAAAAATCCAACTTTGGACGATTATCTGCATTGTGACTCCAAAACAAGAAGGTTGGCAAAAAAATTGATATAATATGGAGATTTTAATTAAAGCTGCTCAACTTATTTTAAGCTTATCGATTCTAGTTGTTTTGCATGAGTTAGGGCACTTTATTCCTGCTAAGCTTTTTAAAACTAGAGTCGAAAAGTTTTATTTGTTTTTTGACCCTTGGTTTTCATTAATAAAAAGGCGCTTTGGTGAAACTGAGTATGGTGTTGGTTGGTTGCCCCTTGGTGGTTATGTAAAGATTTCAGGAATGATTGACGAATCAATGGACAAAGATCAAATGAAAAAGCCTGCTGAAAACTGGGAGTTTCGTGCAAAACCCGCCTGGCAAAGGCTTATAATTATGCTTGGTGGTGTTGTTGTTAATCTTTTCTTAGGTGTTTTTATTTATTCTTTAACTCTTTTTTACTACGGAGACAAATATCTGTCAAATGACAACATAACTGATGGCGTGTGGTGTGTAGATAGCATTGCTTTAGACTTGGGTTTTAAAACTGGGGATAAAATCTTGTCTGCCGATGGAAAAAAGGTTGAGCGTTTTAGCGATCTTTTAGAAAGCACTCTGATTTCAAAAAACGTAACAATAAATAGAGATGGTCAGCGCATCGATTTACCAATTCCAACGGATATTATTTCTCGCTTCATTGAAAAAGAAAGCCGTGCTGTTTTCCTTCCAAGAATACCATCAATTATCGCTGGTTTTCCAGAAAACTCTCCTTGTCAGCAATCTGGTCTTATGATAAAAGACCGTATTGTACAAATTGAACAAACAGAAATTAAATATCATGATCAAGTTTTTAATGCTCTTCAAGACTATAAAAACCAACGTGTTAACATAACCGTAATAAGAAGCGGCAACCTAATGAGCTTTGATGTTCCTGTTTCAATAGATGGAAAAATTGGTTTCTATAATACTGGACTAAGTTTAAATGATCTGGATAGATTGGGTGTTTATACGCTTTCGTCCGAGAAATATTCCTTACTATCTTGTTTTCCCGCTGGATGGAATAAGGCTGTTAAAAAACTCTCAAGCTACATCAATCAATTTAAACTTATTCTCAACCCAAACACAGGGGCGTATAAGGGTTTGGGTGGATTTGGATCAATTGGTTCGTTGTTTCCCTCAAAATGGAACTGGGAAATGTTTTGGAACTTAACAGCTTTTATTTCGTTAATTTTGGCCTTCATGAACCTTCTTCCTATTCCCGCTCTTGATGGTGGTCATGTTATGTTTTTATTATATGAAATTATTGTTGGCAAACCTGCTCCTGAAAAGTTTGTTGAAAACGCTCAGGTCTTTGGCATGATTATTTTATTATCTTTGGTGGTGTATGCAAATGCAAATGATATTATCCGTTTATTATAAATGATTCTTGCTCTTACTTCATATCATTACATTATAATTTTTTCTTTAACAATTATAATTTCCTACTTTTTTAATATTTATGCTAAAAAGACCGGCATCCCTTCTGTTTTAATGCTTATAGGGCTTGGTGTTCTTATCAACTATGTCTTGTCAAGTTTTATTGGGGTGGAAAAGCCTAATCTTTTCCCCATTCTAAAGGTTATTGGGGTTTTTGGATTAATTTTAATTGTATTAGAAGCTGCTTTAGACCTTTCTTTGGTTAAAGAAAAGGTTTCTCTAATTATCAAGTCAACACTTGTAGCATTACTTGGTTTAGTAGGTACCGCTTATTTTTCTGCCGAAGCTCTTGTTCTTTTTGTTGAAGACATGGATATAATTACAGGCTTAATTTATACTATTCCTCTTTCAATATTAAGTTCGGCTATTATTCTACCAAGCGTTGAAGATCTAAATGAAAATAAAAAGGAGTTCATGATTTATGAAAGCACAATATCTGATATTTTAGGTATTATTGCTTTTTATGCTGTTTTGTCAATGGTTGGGACAGACTCTAATGAAGGTGTTTATGGAGAAGTTTTTGGAAATCTTGTTTTTACGGTTATTTTTTCAATAATAATTTCTTATGTCCTAGTATACGTCTTTCAAAATATTGCCGGTCATGTTAAGCTGTTTTTGTTAATAGCAATTCTTCTTCTTCTTTACGCTGTTGGAAAAATGTTCCACCTTTCCTCATTAGTTATGATATTAATTTTTGGTGTAATTTTAAACAATTACAAATTGTTTTTTTCGGGCGGCTTGGCTTCTCTTTTAAACATGGAAAGGGTTAATCATATCTTAAATGACATGAAAGTAATCACTGCTGAATCAGCCTTTGTTGTTAGAACATTCTTCTTTATTATCTTTGGGTGGTCTATAACTATTTCTGATTTGTTTAGTTTGAAGGTTATTGGTATCGGTGTTTGTATTTTGTTCATCATTTATGTTATACGCGCATTGTTTTTGTTTCTGTTTCAGGGGAAAGATATTTTTCCACAACTTTTTTTAGCCCCTCGAGGTTTAATAACAATCCTATTATTCTTTGCCATCCCAGAAGAAACCAGAAACTCGAACGAAGAAATAGAGGGTGTACTTTTGTTTATTATTTTGACAACCTGTTTAATAATGAGCTGGGCCTTGGTTGTTCAAAAAAACAAAGAAAAATTACAAAAAGAAATTCTTGATCAAGTTAAAAACGAAAGTGTTGATAAAGATAGTGATGTTGTTGAAGCGCCAACCGGTCAAAAAGAAAATGAAGACAATATAGAAGAATAATTAACCCTCTATTTTGTCCTTTTTCTGGCTTTTTATAGCTTTGCCCAAAACTAAATATTATGATAAATATACAAGAAACTCTTTGCTCGCTTGGGATTTTAGAAATTAACGCTGGTTCTTCTACAGGTCAAACATCATATAAGTCTGACAATATAATTCATTCTTATTCTCCTGTTGATGGAAAATTAATAGGATCTGTTTCTGTAACAACTGAAGAAGAATATGAAAAAATTATACAAACTGCAGCCTTAGCCTTTAAACATTGGCGCAGCGTTCCTGCTCCTAAAAGGGGTGAAATTGTTAGGCAATATGGGGAAAAGCTTCGAAAATACAAACAACCTTTAGGAGAGCTCGTCTCATATGAAATGGGTAAGTCATTACAAGAAGGCCTTGGGGAGGTTCAAGAAATGATTGATATTTGTGATTTTGCGGTTGGGCTTTCTAGACAACTTCACGGTTTAACTATGCATTCTGAAAGACCAGGACACAGAATGTATGAACAATATCATCCTCTTGGAATTGTTGGAATAATTTCTGCATTTAATTTTCCTGTTGCTGTTTGGAACTGGAATACTGCTCTTGCGTGGATTTGTGGGGATGTGTGTGTTTGGAAGGCTTCTGAAAAAACACCTCTATGCGCTGTTGCGTGTCAAAATATCTGGGTTGAGGTAGCTAAGGAAAATAACCTTCCTGAAGGAATATCTTGTATTGTAAATGGTGACTTTAAGATTGGTGAACTTATCACTAAGGACGATCGTGTCCCCCTCGTTTCAGCGACTGGATCAACTAGGATGGGAAGAATTGTTGGTGCAGTTGTTGCAGAGCGTTTTGGAAAATCTTTACTAGAGCTTGGAGGAAACAATGCAATAATTATTACCCCTGATGCGGATCTTGATATAACTATCATCGGGGCTTTGTTTGGTGCTGTGGGAACGTGTGGTCAAAGATGTACCTCAACTAGAAGGCTTATTGTTCACGAATCATTATATAATGATGTTAAAACAAAGTTGTCAAAAGCATATACTCAGTTAAAAATAGGAAATCCACTTGATGAAAAAAATCATGTTGGACCTCTTATAGATAAAGATGCTGTTAATATGTATTTGGAAGCAATTGAAAAGGCAAAAAAAGAAGGAGGTACTGTTTTAGTGGAGGGTGAAGTATTAGAGGGGTCCAAGTATACAAGCGGTTGTTATGTTAAACCTGTAATTATAGAGGCTGAAAATCATTATGATATTGTTCAGCACGAAACCTTTGCGCCTATTTTATATTTGATAAAATATTCTTCTCTTGATGAGGCTATAGAAATGCAAAATGGTGTTAAACAAGGCTTGTCTTCTGCTATTATGACAAATAATTTACGTGAGGCCGAGAAGTTTCTTTCTGCCGCTGGTAGTGATTGTGGTATTGCAAATGTAAATATTGGAACTAGTGGGGCTGAAATTGGTGGGGCTTTTGGTGGAGAAAAAGAAACCGGGGGTGGTAGAGAGAGTGGTAGTGATGCTTGGAAAATATATATGAGAAGACAAACAAACACTATTAACTATACCTCTGATCTTCCTTTGGCACAAGGAATAAAATTTGATATATAAAAGTTTTCTCCTTTTTTTGTGTTTACATTTTTTTATACATCAAATAGTGTGGTCCTATATCTGTAATATTAAATTCTTCTCCTTTTATTTGTAGGCCTAATTTTTTATAAAATTCAACAGCAACTAGCCTTGCATTACACCACAATAATGTTCCTTTTTTTTTCTTAATTTTTTCAAATGCTTGTAACATTATCTTTTTTCCTATTCCTTTTTTCCTGTGTTCTAAATCTGTTGCCATGCCTCTTAATCTATATGCGTTTTCCTTTGAAAAAAAACTGTTATTTTCAGGATAAAATGTAGCACAACTTATAATTATATTATTATAAATACACGCTAAATGAAATGTTTTTTTATCATTATCTTTTTTATAGGTCGTTGTAGAAAATGGTTTTCCTTGCCTAAGGTTTCGGTGTCTAGTTCTTCTTATCTTGGATGCTTTTACTTCTGTTATTAACATTGGTTAATTTAATTTAGGCCTTTCATTTCTATTTGCTAATTCCCAAGCCGTTAAAAATATTAACTGTGTGATTTTTTTAGTTTTTTCAAAATCTATTTTTTCTATAGTGTCTGTCATTTTATGATAATCTTCATGAACACCATTAAAATAAAAAATCACTGGTATTTTATTTTTTGCAAAATTATAATGATCTGATCTGTAGTAATATCTATTTGGATCATCCTTCTCATTAAAAGTATAATCAAGTTTAAGCTTTGTGTATTTTTTGTTTACCTCCTCACTTATATTATGTAGTTCTTGACTAAGCATGTCAGAGCCAATTAAATATATGTAGTTTCCGTCTTTATGCCAATCGTCTATTCTTCCTATCATATCAACATTAAGGTTGGTAACTGTGTTTTCGAGTGGGAAAACAGGTTTTTTTGTGTAGTATTTAGACCCTAAAAGCCCTTTTTCTTCTCCGGAAACAGGCATTATTAAAACACTTCTTCTGGGTCCGTTACCTTCCTTTTTTGCTAACATAAATGCTTCTGCTATCTCTAGTATTGCTGCTGTTCCGGAACCATTATCATCTGCTCCTGGAAAAATTAACGTGTCGTGTTTTCCAAGGTGATCATAGTGGGCTGTTATAATAATTACCTCTTCTTTTAAATCTGAACCCTCAATATATCCCAGTATATTTTCTCCCTCAACCCATTTTTTAACACCCAGTAGGTCCCTAACAAAATCCACATCACAGTCGTCACACTTACACAAGTGTCTGTTTGACTTTACTCTAAATTTTTGAAAATAGGAGGTTTCATTTCTTTTTGTGTATTTGTTTTTTTTTGTTACCGAAGGGGGTATTCCAATTGCTTCGAAATGATTTGCAATATAATTAGCCGCTTTTTTTTGTCCCGGCCTTCCCGTTTCACGACCCTCTAATGAGTCCGATGTTAAAATTAAAATGTGTTTTTCAAGTTCTGATTTGGTTATTGTTTCTGAGTATTTTATGTTGTTTTGCGCAAACGCTGATACAGAAAAAACACAAATCATGAAGATAGTTTTTTTCACTTTTTGCAATGTTTTAAGGAGTTACTTCTGTTCCTTCTTGTTCACAATTTGGTTGAGGTTCTTTTTTAGAGGATGATGCAAATAAAAACCCTATTGATAAAACTATTAATAATATCTTTTTCATTTATTTAAATTTTAATTTTTTCTACTCTTTTTTGGTGTCTTCCTCCTTCAAAATTAGTAGCTAAAAAAACATCTACTATACTTTTTACTTCTTCCCATTGTAAATGTCTAGCTGGCATAGTTAATATATTTGCATTATTATGTAATCTTGCTTGCTCTGCAATATGAGTATTCCAACAAAGTGCTGCTCTAATTCCTTGATGTTTATTTGCTGACATATTTATACCATTTCCTGTTCCACAAAATTGAATA
>Ga0209036_1000604_pt1 | contig 15720 bp, 12 predicted proteins | sample MarorgKNORR_S2LV_3_FD_188222 | JGI IMG/M metagenome (GOLD analysis project Ga0209036, IMG submission 188222) | Marine microbial communities from the Southern Atlantic Ocean, analyzing organic carbon cycling - DCM_A/KNORR_S2/LV (SPAdes) (version 2) | ecosystem: Environmental > Aquatic > Marine >... | reverse complement strand
TGTCGTATAAACAAAAAAACGTGACTATTGTGCATTCCATAAAGAATGTTTTTAATAAATTTAAATAACCAATTAATTAATAATTATGAAAAAAAATTTATTTATTTATTTATTTTCCTTGAGTTTTTTCTTTTCCTTCTCTCAAGAGGAAATATACGTAGGTTTACACTATTTTAAGGTAAAATCAGAGTATGCGAATCAGTTTGTAGAAGCTGAAAAAAACTATTTCTCTAAAATTCATAAAGCCAGAATCGATGCTGGTGAAAAAATTGGATGGGATATGTGGAGAGCAGTTGGTCCAGAAATGACCAATTCAGAGTATACTACTTTCATTTTTGCACACCTTCAAGGCCTTGATCAAAACATGAGAATAGGAAATCCAAATAATATGTTTTCTCCATCTGAATTGGATTGGGTTCGTAAAGACAGAAGAAAAATGGTTATAAGTAATGAATTCGTTCAAACTGTTTTGAAGGGTGGTTTTGCACCTGTTGATGGTAAACCAGCTCAAATAGTTGTTTTAAATTTCTTTGATGTTGGAGGTGGAAAGTGGTATGATTATGAACAATTTGTTAAGAGCAGGGTACCGTCTATGAAAAACAATCAAATGCTCAAAGGTTATGGTTTGCACAAAATTGTATCTCCTCACAATGATGAATCGGATTATATAAATGCAAGATTTTTTGATTCTACGCGGGACATGCATAAATCTGCAATTAACACTGCAAAACCCACTAAAGAGAGACTTAATCGAATCAAAAAGTGGCAAAGTATGGCAAGTCGTGTTAAAACGCAAATGTTTCAACTCGTATTGTCTGAAAGATAACATATAACTAATTAAAAATACCCTTCACTTTTGAAGGGTATTTTTTTATCAAAACTTATCTTTTTCATAAGTAATGGGTTTCTTCACTTACAACCGAAATAAGTCATCTAAAATTAAAGACTATTTTAAGTTTGCGATTGCTGAAGTTTTTTTGGTAGTAATAGGGGTGTTAATCGCACTTTATTTTAATAATCTCAATGAAAAAAATAAAATAATAAATGAGGAAAAAACGATTTTACTTTCATTACATAATGAAATTTCCTCTAGCATAATCAACTTAGATTTTGTTGTTTCAAAGAAGAAACAAATTATAAACTCATCAAGCGAGATACTCAAATATACCGGTCCAGAAGGAAAGTGGAAATCTGAACATAGTTTAGATAGTTTGATGTTTTACATAACCTTTTCTGGTTGGAGGCATGTTCCGCAAGAGGGAGTTTTAAACGAAATTATTAACTCAGGAAAACTGTCAATTATTAGTGATCAAAATTTAAAAACTTTGGTATCATCTTTGCCCAAAACCTTTTCTCAAATATTGGAGGAAGATAGAGTTTTAAGATCAGGTGTTTGGCAGTATTTTGATCCTTTTTTTAATAAAAATTTTTCAACCCGAAATTCAACTAATTACACCGATATGCTGGAGTTCAGTGAAATGCCTTTGAACTTCACAAAATTTGATTTTAAAATCAATGAGCTTTTAAGAAATAAAGAATTTGAAAACATAATTTCATTACAGTCAACCTATTTAAAGTTTAATTTAGAAATGCTCTTTAAACTGAAGATTAAATATGAAAAAATTCAGGAGCTTATCGAGGCTAAGTACAAAAACATTGATTACACAAAACTTAAAGAAAATATCGATAGGGGTGTTTGGAATTAATGTTATTTCTATTATTCGGCCTTCCAAAATGCAATTCCACCAGCTTGTTTTCCAACTTCAACTGAAGAAATAATTTTGGAATCTTCCAGACTTATTACATCTACAATACCTGGATCTCCACCAATTCCTTCTAGGGATACAAAAGCATACTTACTATCGGAAGAAATTGCTATTCCGTGAGATACCGTTGTTGTATTTTTAAGAATGGTAAGATTGTAATTGTTTTCTAGATCCCATATTGCAGTACTACCTACACTTTTCAGTGTTGCTATTAAATACCTTCCGTCAGGTGTAACCTCTACATTGTATGGGCCTTTTTGTGTTTTTAATCTCTTACTTATTTTCCAGTTTTCAGCGTCAATTTCAATTATTTCATCAGATCCATTACCAGCGACATATAATGTTTTATTGACTGGATGATGTATAACCCATGTTGGTTTGACATTTGAATGTGACATATCCTTCATTTTCATTCCTTTTTTTTGTTTTTCAGAATGATTCATTTTCATCTTTTTGTCATTATTGTCCATAGTGCCCATACCACTCATAGTATTTTCAAGATTAATTTTTCTTGTAACGCTTAAGTCAAGAGCATCGATTTCATAAAGTTCAGATGACATCATCGAAACTGAGTATTGTTTTAAGCCGTCAGGGGAAATTCTTGATCCGTGGGGCATTGCACCAATTTCAATTTTTTTGATTTCGGTCATGGTTTCAGGATCAACGACAGAGACTGAACTTGGAACCATTTTTCCGTGTAAATTAAAATTCACACAGTATAAAAGTCCAGTTGTTTTCGAAATCTGCATTGATGCAGGGAACAATCCAAGAGTGGTTTCATCCACAACTTTATTATTTTTGGTTGAAAATTTTAAAAGTTTACCAAATGGATTTCCGTGTGCAAGTGATAAATACCAGTATTTTCCATTTGGATCAACAGTTATTCCATGAGGACCCTCAATTTCGGTTGGATAATAACCTACTTCAAATCTATCAATTTCGGAAATATTATTCCCGTCGAATTTCAATAAAGAGACTGTATCATCTGATTCAGCCGCAACATAAACAAAATAGTTCTGAGCTTGTATTTGGGCTACAAACAAACATATAATAAAAAAATATCTCATTAGTCTAAAACTCTTCTATTTGTTTTTGAATTATCAGGTTTTACTGGAGCGACTTTAGCAGCTCCTAAACCAGTGTTAAAATCTGAATAAAACACATGTCCTTTGTATAGTTGGGCACCCCAAACCATTGTGTCATTTGGTATGTATCCATCGGAACTTCCTGTAAGAAGATACCCTATTTCTCTACCTTGTTTATAGAGATCACCTAACAGATCTCCGCTAATATCAACAATTCTTACCCCAGCAGTATACATACCTATATACAAGATATCATCTTCAATCCAGTAATTGTGAGACCCATGAGTGGGAAGTTCGTACCTAGCTACTTCGACAGGATTATTCAAGTCATCAAAATCAACAAAATGAAGAAAGCCTGCAGTTTCACTTGTACCATTTGGATTAACCCCATTGGGAAAGATTTCATCCCCTAAAATTGTGTAAAATTTTCCGGTTGATTTGCTTTTAAAAGGAAAAGTAGCATGATGTGCACCACTATCATAAGTATAGTTTCCAAAAGCAATTGGGTTCGAAGGTGAACCACCAACTATGCCATTTCCTACATCAATGAGGTAAACACCATCCCTCCAGTTCGAGGAATATGCAATTCCATCTTCAACCCAAACATCATGAATAGCTTGACCTTCTTTACCTATTTCAAACATTCCAACTTCATATGGGTTTTTAGGATCGTCAATATTAATAACATAAAATCTTTCACCGTTACTTAAAGCATAAACATGGTTTTCGTATATGAAAACATTGTGAACTCCACCTGTTAAATTTTTGGTATACTCAGAAATAATTTCAACGTCATATGGGTTGGAAACATCAATTATGATAATTCCATTTTTTCTGTTGGATGCACCTTCACGACTTATAACACAAATTTTACCATCGCTGGATACCTTAACATCATTAACTGTTCTTGCATCAACTTGAACGCTGTCTATTTTTTTTATGTTATCGGGTTGTGTTACGTCCCAAAAATAAGATGTCCCATCAGCTCCCCAAGTTCCAGTTACAGCATAATCGTTTCCGTCAACTCCCTCAAAAACCCAAAAATCTGAAGTGTGCTTATCACCAACTAAACCTGTACCAACTGTTTTCACTTCTCTTTTAACATTTCTTTGGAAAACATTTACAACTTTGGAAGCAGTAATATTTCCAACTTTAGCACTTACAATATATTTTCCTGCAACATCTCCTACAAATCTACCGTCATCCAAAATTAAACCTGAGGCGGTATTGCTTTTATCAAAAGATTTTCCAGTGAATGAGTAATCAACTGGAATATTATTCAATACATTTCCTCTTCTATCTTTAATAATTGATTCAAACTGAATAACATCTCCAGTTTTCGCAGTTGTCATATTTGAAATTAAATCGATTTTCGATGCAGGATTCTTAAGAACTTTTACGTCAATAGATCCTGTGACACCACCAATGTTTGCTTCTATTGTTGAAATTCCATCTTTTAAAGCTAAAATATTATTTGCATTATCTATCTCGATCTTTTCACTTAGAGATTTAATTGAAAAACTAATTTTGGAGAAGTATTTGGCAGCAACATCTGCACTCCAATAGTCAATTGTTCTTGTAACATTATTTTCATCGGTTATTTCATATACTAGAGGAATGTAATTACCAACATATATTGGATTGTTGTTTAATTTTAAAGTTACTTTTGAGACATCAGGGTAGTTAACAAAAACCTCAAAAGTTTTACTATGTCTTTTCCCTCCCTCACCGATGCAAATTGCTACGACTTCATGGGTTCCAGGTTCATTAGCTTTCAAACTGCCAGCTTCCCTGTCAATTGTAATTGAATTGGCTGTTGAAAAGACCCCTCTTTTATTGTAATAAATAATAAAATTACAATTTGATTTTTCTCCGTCAGAGTTAGCTACGTAAGTAGAGGGATTAAATACATCACCTATATTCATTTCTAAACCGTCAAGATCTGAAACCAATGTTTTTTGTGAAAATAAGGTCAATGTAAATAGAAGTGAGAGAAATGAATAGACTGTTTTTTTCATAATTTAGTTTTTAATTTTTATTGATAAAGTGCTTTAATATATTTTATTTCTAATTGAAATAACCCTTCTTGTTTGTCAGAAATTTGTAATCCTAACGAATTAATTTTATCTAAATCGACTGGTGGATAATCGTTGTAAGTATATCCTCTCCATGTCGGTTTAAAATCTTTAATTGAAATATTTACCTCGTCCCATTTATCTTTCACAGATTTAAAATCACAAGAGTAAGAAACACGCCTGTTGTTTTGATTTAGCCTTAATTTATACGTATTTCCATCCCCTTTAAATTTAATTTTAATGGATTTAACACCTGTCAAATTTTTGTTTGCAATAACCATTCTTGATGATGCAAACCCTCCATTATTTTTTAATGATAGGTTACCATTAAAAATAAGATTGTTTTCATCATTTAATGATAAATAAGAGGTTGAAACTCCACCCATTACGTCATCATTGACTATGGACCAATTATTCAAACCTACTTTCTCTTCAGGGTTAATAATATCTAATACTTGGCTCTTAACAAACATATGAGAAAAAATAATTAATATTTTAAAAAGTATAATTTTCATTAAGGGACTAACAAAAGTAATATAATTTACATTTTTAACAAGATTTAATATGTTTTTAAAACCTTATTATATTTGTCAAACATTAAGGCCTCGTAGCATAACTGAATAGTGCATCTGATTACGGCTCAGAAGGTTGCAGGTTTGAATCCTGCCGAGGTCACTAAAGGGAATAGATATTTTATTTATTCCCTTTACTTTTTTCAGAATAATTTTTATTTTCAATAAATCTATCTATTTTAAAATATTCAAATGAAAACAAAATTTACAATCCTTTTATTACTTCTCTTAATTTTCTCTTGCACAACAGAAATCAAAAAAAATGATAATAAAAAACTTAATGTGCTTTTTATTGTAGCTGATGATTTGAATTGTGCAATTGGTGCATATGGAGATGATCAGGCCCTAACACCAAATATTGATAAGTTAGCCAGAAGAGGATTGCTTTTTACAGATGCACACAACCAATATCCGCATTGTGGTCCGTCAAGAGCTTCTTTCATGACCGGACTTTACCCAGACCAAACAAAATCAAAACAGTTAAGATTATATATTCGACAAACAATACCGGATGTCGTAACATTAGGGCAAAAATTCAGATCTGAAAATTATCAATCAGTTAGAGTTGGAAAAATTTACCATTATCACAATCCAAGAGATATTGGAACAGCAGGTCACGATGATCCGTTTACTTGGGATCGAACTTTCAATCCTTGGGGAAGAGATAAAAAAGAGGAAGATAAAATAAATACATTGATGGCAGGAGAATACGGTGGAACTTTAAGTTGGCTTGAGGCTGACGGCAGTGATGAAGAACAGACTGATGGAATAGGGGCAAACGAAACCATCGATTTGTTGGATGAATTTGCTAAAACTGGAGAAAATTTCTTTCTGGCATACGGATTATTTAGACCACATGTTCCATTTGTTGCGCCTAAAAAATATTATGATATGTTTGATGAAAAGGATTTTACAATTCCATTTAGCGATGAAGAATATTTAAAAACCATACCGATGCCTGCAGCACGTTCTGTAAGAGAAAAAAAAGTACAAAATTACCTTGAAGAAAACTTGGCAAAAACAATCAAAGAGGCGTATTACGCAACTACCAGCTTTGTTGACGCTCAAATTGGAAGAGTTTTGGATAAATTAGAGGAAACAGGTTTAGATAAAAACACTATTGTAATACTTACATCTGATCATGGTTATCATTTGGGAGAACATGGTCACTGGCAAAAAAGAACTTTATTTAACCACGCAACTAGAGTTCCACTCATATTTTCTGGACCAGGCATTAATAATGAAAATGGGAATGTTGATGATCCAGTAGAACTGGTTGATTTATATCCAACTATTATGGATCTTCTTAGCATGAATCCACCCGATTTTCTAAGTGGAAAAAGTTTAAAGCCGTATTTAGAGGGTAACAGAGATCAAATCAGGAAAAATGCGCTAACTGAACTACGTGTATGGACTCCCACTGGAATAGCACAAGGTTATTCTTTAAAGACCAAAGATTACAGATTTACAAAGTGGTTACATAATGATAATTTGGACTTTGAACTATATGACCTTAATTATGACTCATCTGAATTAAATAATCTTGCAAACGACAATGCATATAAAAATGTGAAAGACTCTCTTTTGGTTACCATTAATAATAGAATTTTTGAAGCCAATATATACCCTGAGAGTTTGGGAAGACAAATAGAAAATGCGACCCCGATTAACTAGTTATTTTCCTCAAAAGATTTTTTTAAATATGGGTAAAAGAATATAATCAATATGGAGTTTAATATTATTAACGCCCATTCATAAGAAGCAATACCATAAGTTAATCCAATAAAATAACAGATGTAGCAAAGTGAATGAATCCATTTCTTTTTCATAAAACTAATATAAAAATAGATGTTCTAAACCTTTTATCTAATTCAATAATTTTAATTAATTAATAATTAATCATAAATTATTAAATCAACAAAATAAAAGGTTTATATTATTATATTAATATTTTTAGGTACTTTATTTTGTTAATTATTTATTTTTTTTTAAATTAGTAGTGTTATCCCGTGTAGACTGGGATTCATAATATAGTCGCGGGTGGAGAGAACGCATCCTGAAAAAACGTTACATATGTTTAACTTTTTAAATGAATGTATGAAAAATTCTAACGTAAATAAAGACACAGTATTGACTTACAGAGGAGTAAAGTACAATCCTTTTAACATCAAAAAGAATAAAAACAATAGTTCTACTAGTCTATTTGGTGTTTATAGAGGAGTTAAGTACGCAATCTAAAAATATTTGATGGGTTTACTGATGTAGTAAACCCATCAAATTCTCCATATTCAAAATATTAATAATATTTTACAACGATCCTTCGTTATATTCCATTACTCAATAGACTACCATCTGATATCACTAATTTTATCAATTTATCGTATATTTAAGAGGTGAGAAGAGTTGTTTTTTTTATTATTGGCGGAGTAGTGGGTTTTTTATTCTCCATATTTGTCAAATCTCGGTTTCATCTTGAATGGGATATTGATATGCTTTTCCCAACCTTTTTATTTGCTTTTTGCGCAGCAGCTTTAGAAAAAAATTATTAGAAATTTAAGGATTTTCTGATCGACTCTTCCAGGTTGTATTTTGCTTTCCAACCCCAATCTGATTTGGCTTTAATATCACTTATTTTTTTTGGCCATGAGTTTGCTATTTGTTGTCTAAAGTCTGGCCTGAATTCAACATCTATTTCAAAACCATTTAATAAAATTTGTTTTTTTAAAATTTCAGGTGTAATACTGAAACTAGAAATATTGTAAGAACTTGACACGGATAAACAGGACTTTTTGGCTGACATTAATTGGTATGCACTTTGAATAGCATCATCAATTAACATCATTGGAAGTTCAGTTTTTTTTGATAGAAAACACCTGTATTTTTTTTTATTTTTTGCAGAGTCAATCATTTCCATTACATAGTCTGTAGTTCCTCCACCAGGTTTAGATGACATTGATATTATTCCAGGGTATCTTAGTGATCTAATGTCTAAACTAAACTTTTGATTATAATATTCTATTAATTTTTCACCCGCCAATTTTGTTATTCCATAAATTGACGACGGATTTAAAATGGGGTTTTGTGGAACATTTTCTAATTGTGAGTCTGTTCCGAAAACAGCAATTGAACTAGGCCAAAAAACATTCTTAATTTTATTTTTTATACATATTTTGATGATAGTTTGAAGACTATCAATATTTAATTTCCAAGACTTAAACGGATCCTCTTCACCTTTCGCTGAGAGAGTTGCAACGAGATGAAAAATTGTATCAATTTTATTTTTTTTTACTAGATCACTTATTTTGTTTTTCTCTAAAACATCACATTGTATAAATTCACAAGAAATATCTTTTTTGCATTCACGTATATCAGTTGCTAAAACAAAAAGATTTAATTTTTTAAAATATTTAATAAACTCAACACCAAGTTGACCTAAAGCGCCTGTAATTAGTATTCTATTCATTAATTTTTAATTATAATAGATTAATTTTGCAATATCAATTTGTTTCCAATGTACAAATCTATTCAGAATAGACTTAAAAATGAACTTAAAGAAATAAAAAAATCTGGATTATTTAAAGATGAAAGAATTATTAGTTCCAAGCAAGGTTCTAGTGTAGGATTAAAAGAAAATGAAGATGTCTTAAATTTTTGCGCAAATAATTATTTGGGTTTGGCATCTAATGCTGAAGTGATTCAAAAGTCCAAAGACTCCTTAGATTCATTTGGATTTGGAATGGCCTCAGTTAGGTTTATATGCGGAACGCAAAGTATTCATAAAAAACTAGAACAAAAAATATCTAATTTCTTGGGTAAAGAGGACACAATTTTGTACGCTGCTGCTTTCGATGCAAACGGAGGTTTTTTTGAACCCTTATTCAATGATCAAGATGCCATAATAAGTGATCAATTAAATCATGCTTCGCTTATTGATGGTATCAGATTATGTAAAGCACAAAGGTTTAGGTATCAACATAACGATATGGATGATCTCGAAAAACAGTTAAAATTAGCGCAAAAACTAAGAAATAGGATTATTGTTACAGATGCTGTTTTTTCCATGGATGGAACTATTGCTCAAATGGATAAAATTTGTGAACTAGCCAAAAAGTATGATGCATTAGTAATGTCAGATGAATGTCATTCAACTGGAATTGTGGGTCCGAATGGAAGAGGAGTTCATGAAGAATTGAATGTTATGAATGATGTTGATATAATCACAGGAACACTGGGTAAAGCTCTTGGTGGAGCATCTGGAGGATTTACAAGCGGTCCAAAAGAGATTATCGAAATTTTACGACAAAAATCAAGGCCTTACCTTTTTTCCAATACTTTGGCGCCATCCATCGTGGGTGCTTCATTAGCAGCAATTGAAATAATTGAATCTAATAAAAGTCTATTGAAACAACTTAAAAAAAATACTAAGAAATTTAGAGATGGAATGATAAGTTTAGGATTTGATATTAAGCCTGGAATTCACCCAATTGTTCCAGTGATGTTATACGATGCTCATTTGGCACAAAATTTTTCAAAAGAGTTATTAAAACATAGAGTTTATGTGATTGGCTTTTTCTTTCCAGTTGTTCCAAAGGGTGAGGCACGAATTCGTGTTCAATTGTCAGCCTCTCATACAGACAGTCAAATTCAATATACATTGGATGCATTTAAAAAAGTTGGAAAAAAATTTAATGTAATTTAAAATTATAAAAATGAGGTTGTTACGCTAAAAGTTAATCCAGTGCTTGCTGGAACATATCTACATATACCTCCTGTACAAACCAAACCTCCTCGCTGCCTTCCATAATTTATAGTAAACCTGTTCATGCCTTTTGAGTAACTACCACCGAAATTATAATAGTTTATTTTTTTTTCATCATTAGGGTTATCATAATTATATAAATCATTAAAATAAACAGAGAAATCGGAATTAATATTGTACTCCAACCCATAAGCATACCAGTTTCTATAGTCATTTTTTGTTGAGAGATGTTGTAATTCTATTCTTAATGATCTGTTGTTTTGAATTTTAATGGTATTGTCTAAAACTAAAATATTGGATTTTACTATTCCAGACTCTAATTCAATTAATCTTTTATTGTAATATTGATTAACATACAAGAAAATATTTTCAAAATTATCAGACCATTTTTTTCTAACTTCGAAACTAAATTCAGAAAAATACTTTTCTCCAAATTCCAATAAATTTGTTTCGTATGATTGATTAGAAAAATCATACTCACCAGCAAGATTATTCCACAAAGATGCATTTAGTGAAATACTTGTACCATATTTTCCTCCCAAAAAACTGTCTTTTTTAATTAGATAGTAGAAATCAGTTTGAAAACCAATTTCACCTGATTTCATTAAGTCTTCAACATAAAAATTCACATCAGGTTGAGCTGCGTATACATAAAGATTTGTTAGTGAATAATCATGTTGTTTGGTAAGTGCAGGTAAATAGTTTAAGATACTTTCATTGTATTCATTTCCTGCTGATTGAATTTCAGAATAAAAAGACATGTTTTCCAACCTTCTAAATGTAAAGTCAAAACCTAGTCTCTCTTTAAAAAAACCTGTATTTATAAGAAATCCAGATCCTTTTTTGATAAAGGTTTCTGAGGGAATTCCAAAAACTAAAATCGGATTATTTGTTTTTTGAACAGCTTCAAAATTTGTATAGAAAGAATCAGATGAATAATCAACTCTTGCTGAAAATAAACTGGTCATACTTTTAAGGTTTCTATTATTAACTTCTTGGTCATCTCTTCCGACATAGCTCAAACCTAAAAGAAAAGTTGAGTTGTTTTTAGTTGCTTTGGAAAGATCAAATTCTGAATCAAAACCCAAAACGTAACCTTTGGAATATTTAAAGCCCTTTTTTTGTTGTCCAATTAGGGTGGTTATGTTGATCTGGTCATTTAATTGGTAGTTTGCATTAAGTCCTAACAAAGAGTTGTTTATTCCTAAACTTTTGTCTTCCCAAGTTCTTAAAATCATTCCAGATCCAAACTGTTCATAAAAATTACCAATAGTCAAGTTTAGGTCATTTTTGATGTAATCAATTTTTAATGTTGAAACATTGGTGTTTTTGAAATTTGGAGAATAATTCAGTAGAGATTTTGGTAAATATGATTCAACTTGTAATTCAAAATACCAGTTTTTAGAAAAATTTGATTTCAGATTTAAATAATTATTTGATCTGAATCTATCTTCTTGATTAAAATCCCCAGTTTTTTTATCATCCATGTAGTAAGCGGAGTAGGATTCGAACGAACTATTTAAGTTTTCAAAAAACTGAGAATGGATTGAAACACTCGAAAAGAAAATAAAAATAAATATAAAAAAGTTGTTAGATTTTTTCATTAGAGTTTTTATTTTGAGATAAAATAAACTCATATAAGATATTTTCTTCCCCTGGCTTATAACCAATTCTTCTATATATTATTTTGCTTCCTTTAGCCACAATTGTATGAGGAATGCCGGTGATATTTAATGCTCGTTTAAAATCCTGATTTTCATCAACAAAAATCTCAAAATCCCAGTCTTTACCATTTATCATTGGACGTACTCTTCTCTTGGTTCTAGAATCATCTGTTGAAATCGCAATAATTTTCACATTTTCTTCTTTCCATTTTTCTATTTCTTTGTTGATATCATCAAGCTCATTAATACAAGGAACACACCAAGTTGCCCAAAAACTGTATACTGTCAAGCCATCTTTGTTGGATAAACTTTTGGTGTTAATTGTTCTTCCTTCAATGGTTTTTATATTCATGAAAGGAATTTTATCCTGCGAAATGGATAAGTTGAGGGTTAGTGTTGTTAAAAATAAAATAGAGGTTATTTTTTTAATCAAAATATTAAATTTTAGTATACTAATTACTTTTAAATTTAAAATTTTTAAATTTGATAAAGAAATTTTTTATGAAAGTCTTTCAAAATCTCATTTTATTACTTATCCCAATATTCTTTATATCATGTTCGGGTGATTTTGAAAGTTACGGAGACGACTCTCCTGAAGTTCAAGCCGAAATCAAAAGCTTGAAAATATCATTTACTGATGGTACAATCTCTGTCAATCAAGAAATTACATTTCAGGTCTTAAGCGATCAAAATAAAGACATAACAACACTTTGCAAAATTTTTGTGGACGATATAGAAATTTCAGGAAACAAATTCACCCCTGATAAAGTAGGTGAGTATTCGGTTTATGCTACATATAAAACACTGAAAAGTGATACAAAAAAAATGACTGTCACAAGTTCTAGTTCTTCTGAGACTAAAGATTTTAAACAAAATGTCTTAATTGAAGATGTGACAGGAGCATGGTGTCAACATTGTCCAAGAGTTTCATACAGATTGGAACAATTAAAAAAACAAACCAGTCAGTTGGTTGTTGTTGCTGCCCACTACGGTGATGCTTTACAATATTCAAAAGTTTCTGAGTTATCCAATTTGTTTGGTTTAAAAGGATATCCATGGGCCCAATTAAATAGAACTCAGAGATGGAATGAACAAAGTGGTAGTGTCACAGCACTAGTTGATAATAAAGCCAAAGCAGGTGTTGCTCTTGAATCTACATTATCTGAAAAAACTTTGACTTTGAAATTTAAATCAAAATTTGCTGAAGATTTTTCTGATTTAAAATACGTTGTTTTTTTGTTGGAAGATGATATAAAATTGGACCAAAGTCAATGGGCAGGTGGTGACTACGGATATGGCCGAGGAACAGATAGGGATGGTGATGGTCGTATGTGGCTAATCAACTTTAATCACACCGATGTTCTAAGGCATGCTTTCACAAGTGGGCCACTTGGTGATGCGATTCCTTTATCATCTACCAAAAAAGGAAGTACTTTTGAAAAATCATTTACTTACGAAGTGCCAACATCTTTCAATAAGGAAAAGTTAAAACTAGTTGGTATTGTTGTAAAAAAAGACAACAAAGTCATAAATGTAAGACTTTCTGAAATTGGAAAGACTCAAGCTTTTGAAGAACTTTAAGTTCAGTCCAAACTATTTTTTGTTATGTAATACCTCCATCCAATTAGAAGCATTTGAAATTTACTTGCTTTTGATGGGTCCAATCTTTTTTTTGTAAGACTAGGCAAAGCTAATTTATTTAGTAATGCAATAACTTTAAAAAAAAACTTCATTTAATTACAATATACAATACAAGTACTATCTTTACAAACTTTATTTGATATGGGTATAACCACTTTTTTAATGTTATTTTTTGGATTGGTACTACTCATAATAGGAGGGAATCTTCTTCTAAAATCTGCGGTATCACTGTCTTTGAAATTCAATATACCTAAGATACTTATTGGAATGACTGTTGTTTCTTTTGCAACTTCTGCACCTGAACTAATCGTCAGTATAAAATCTGCTTTTCTTGGTTCATCAGACTTGGCTGTATCAAATGTTTTAGGTTCTAATATTGCAAATATTGGGCTTGTTTTGGGTATTATAATTTTAATTTCTCCAATTCAAATTTCAAAGGATATTTACAAGCTTGACTGGCCTATTATGATGTTTTCGGCAATTATGTTTTACCTATTCATTTTGGATTTGAAAATTGAGAGATACGAAGGTTTAATTTTATTTTCATTCTTGGTAATATCCATCTTTATTTTGATTAAACATCAGTCAAATATTCAACCTGAAGTTGATTTAGAAATTGGTCAAATTGATTCAGTTTTTAAATCCATTTCCATGTTGATTTTTGGAGGAATTCTTTTATACTTAGGTTCAGATTGGTTTGTGCTTGCAGCTATTGATATTGCAAATTATTTCAATGTAAGTCAACGTATAATTGGAATCAGTGTTGTTTCTGTTGGAACCAGTATTCCGGAGTTAGCAACCTCATTGGTTGCTCTAATAAATAAGGAGAAGAATATCTCAATAGGTAATCTAATTGGCTCCAATATTTTCAATGTTTTTGCTGTTTTGGGAATTACATCAATGTTGATACCTCTTAATGTGATCGATGTTGATCTAATTGAATTTGATATCTACGTAATGTTGTTTTTTGCAATGGTTATTTTGCCTCTAATTTTCTTCCCAAAAAAATATATTTTAGGTAGAGTAGAGGGTATAATAATTTTTGGTTGTTATTTGTTTTACATCTACACTATTGTTCAATAAAAAAAGTGCTTCTTTCAAAGCACTTTTCTAAACTAATTAATATAATGGGATAAGATTTAAACCTTTGCTGACTTAACAGTTTTAATTATTCTTCCAGCAATTTTGTATGGATCTGCGTTTGAAGCAGGTCTTCTGTCCTCAAGCCAACCTTTATAACCATTTTCAACTGTCATAATTGGTATTCTAATTGAAGCTCCACGGTCAGAAACACCATAACTGAATTCAGTAATTGATTGGGTTTCATGATCACCAGTGAGTCTTTGGTCATTATAAGCACCATAGACATCTATGTGCTCTTTAACAACAGGCCTGAAAGCTTCACAAATTTTTTCATAAGTATCTTTAGAACCGCAGTTCCTTAAAGTTGTATTGGAAAAATTAGCATGCATTCCGCTACCATTCCAATCAGTTGCACCTAGTGGTTTAGGATGATATTCAATTGCAAGACCATAGTCTTCAGCAACTCTTTCAAGTAAATACCTTGCCACCCACATTTCATCTCCTGCCTTAGCTGCTCCTTTGGCAAATGTTTGAAATTCCCATTGCCCTGCGGCAACTTCAGCATTTGTTCCCTCAACATTTATACCAGCATCTAAACAGATATCTAAGTGTTTATCCATAATTTCTCTACCAAAGGCATTTTTTCCGCCAACTGAGCAGTAAAATTGTCCTTGAGGAGTCTGATCTTTAGGAAATCCTAATGGTAAATCTGTTTCAGGATCCCACAAAAAATATTCTTGCTCAAAACCAAACCAAAAGTCATCGTCATCATCATCGATTGTAGCTCTTCCGTTCGATTCGTGAGCAGATCCATCAGCATTTAAAACCTCGTTCATTACTAACCATCCATTTCTACGAACTGGGTCGGGGTAAATAGCGACAGGTTTTAGTAAACAATCCGAGGATCCTCCTTCTGCTTGCAAGGTGGAACTTCCATCAAAACCCCACATTGGGCAGTCTTTGAGTTTACCAGAAAAATTTTCAATGATTTTTGTTTTTCCTCTTAGGTTGGCTGTTGGTTTATAACCATCAAGCCACAAGTATTCTAATTTTGATTTACTCATTTTTATTGTTT